>ATLU01000092.1_pt1 | contig 34122 bp, 25 predicted proteins | sample 178751 | NCBI WGS metagenome assembly ATLU01 (sample SAMN02211837, study PRJNA209200) | bioreactor metagenome | isolation source: day 23 sample from continuous culture bioreactor inoculated with sediment... | place: Germany: Wadden Sea | collected 2011
TTAGAATTAACTCGATCTCGAATTCCATTGATGGCCTGATGAAAAAATAACTGGCTTTCAATCCTTTTTTTATACAGAGCTCAGGATTACAATCAGGGTACCTGAAGACACCATCAAGCAACAACGCAAAGCGTGCCTGATAGTCCCCTTGGTGCTGATGCGTTTTGTGATCTATGGTTATCCATTCTATCGAGATTGGTTGCCCATCAATCAGAGCAACCACAGCATCATTATCGCTCCATGGAGAAAATGAAAACCCCGTTGTTCCGAGATGTTCCTGATCGGTGGACTGCACAGTTGGAACACCGAACACAAGATAAGGCCCTTGAGGGAGGAGAAGGGGAATGACCTGGTCATCTATTCCTGTGTATTCCCCATTATAAGTCAGTGCACTGAAGAGCCAACATTCATGCGCCTGCATTTCAGCATCGAGCAGCTCTTCCGGCAATACCAACTCTAAGTCGTCATCTTCTTTAGCCGTTAGAAAGGCATATGCTGAGCTATACCATTCTCTCGGGTTCGACCACATAATTCTAAAGTTACCATTTGGTTCAGCATCCTTCGGAGAGCAAGTAACCTCAGGTCCATATCGAAAATATTCCGGCATATATACTCGCGTACCGATCAATTTTATTCGCACACCATTAATTGAAGTATAAGCGTGAATAACAGCATCGGGGTCAGGGCCAATATTGGCGGATTGCCAAGGCGTTACCAAAAGAGATTCCAGAATATCGTTAAGATTGACCGACTCCTTTGGCAGCCCAAACACACTTCTCAACAACTCATACAATTCTTTCAAATTTCTGTTCGTCAGCATTTGCTTACTGAATGAACTCGCTAAAACACCCAAGTTCTGAATAAAATATGACTTTGCTTTATTCGAACTTGGCAGAGATGCCAACAGCAACACGTGCGCATCAGGCTTTTCAGCATTCAGATGTACGCAAAGATCATCCCATGAACCACACCGATATAGCCCTTTAGCAAGGACCATCTTGGCCGTGGTGAGAGGAATGTTTAGATGAGAGTGAAGACGCTTAGCTTGTCGGGTAGCGTTTTCTTGAAAAAATGCGGAGCTCTTTTGTATTTTAGTTGTCATTGCCTTTTCCTTTTTAGCATATACAACAGAGACACCTACCCGCTTTCCCTGTTGCCCTGGAAAAGGTTTTTTCTACACAGGTATAAACATGGTTGCTTCCACTTCGCCGCGGCCTCAATGGCCCAAGGGGTAGGCGACACGCCGACCATGATGCGGCGTTAACCGCAGTCTAAATAATTTGTTTGTCGATTTCAAATCCAGCTCATGAAGAAAGCGTTCTTCTTTTTCATATGCCCTATTTTGAATCTGTGCCTCTGAGTGTTTGTATTGCTTCGCGCAGTGTCTGTACATACTTAGGATATGGTGGCACCCTAGGGACTGACATGATCCGACATCATGATAGGAATCACGCTTGGCACCAGCTGGCACATGATCGCTGCCCCGTCGCGCACCTGGTTTCGTCTCCATCCATCCGAGCGCACGCAGCGCCCCGGATCGACAATGATTGATGTCTGCTTCCCAGTGAGGACTGGATGCTGTGCCGTTGTGGTGATCCCAGAATGGCTGATAAAGGTATCGATTACCGATGAGTCGCCGCACTGACTTCGGGAATTCGCGCCAGACGATCCGATAAAGTATTTTCTCGGTGTCAGATGCGATCAGTCGATCCAGAAAGCGGATCTGCATCCTCCTTTCCCTGAGCTGCCATCGGTCAGGTATTTCGTGAGCATAAGCTACATTGAAGGCGACCCAAAGGAAGATGAAGCGGACGTCTGCATTATTGGCCTCGTTCACCAAAGCTTCGATATAGATAAGCACCTCGAGCCAGAGGAGTAGACGCAGAGACATAAGGAAAAAAAGCAGACTCTTTGCAGAAAGCCATGTGGTGCGCTGGGAATTTGGGGAGATTCCATCCAAGTGTCGCTTTAATTCGAATTGTAAAACAAGGAAGTAAACCGTGCATCCGGCGCTCGATCTGATCGCTTACGCCGGGTTCCGCCCTCCCCACGTTTGTTGCGGATTCACAGAAAGAGCACAGGAATTAAACCTCGAACGACGAGATCAGGACCGCGCTCGCGTCCGTAAATCACCAATTGTGGGATATAAGTATAATATTTAACCCACTAAAAGGCATACTGAGTGAACTAATTATCACTCAATTTATTAAGAATAGTTTTCGACACTAGGCAATAAATTAGTTTTTTTAATTCTAATGACTGTACATTATTAGGCAACGCTGGATGTAATTTGAAACTGAGGGGCTTTCTAGTACCCTAAATTAGGGTAATTGTTAAGCGAGAATGCATAGTCCAAAGGCTTTGTATACACCCGCAATAAAGGATTTATATTCTATTTTAGAGAAGAGTATCAAGATGAAATTGGAGAGTACTTACCAATAACTATTAGAACATATCAGCATAATTTTAGGCAGTTCGATGTATAATATCACTTCCGTATATACTCGAATTTAAGACATTTATAACTATATAACAATGACTTAACAACCAATAATACACATACCTCCATCACTTAATAAAATAGTACCGCTAATCCTATCCCCATAATAATGGGAACTCACTACAGGTATTATATGCAATATAAGTAATTGCATTGACATACCTTTTATGCAAAAGCTATGCTCCAACCTCATAGATAAATCAACAAGCACGAAATATTAGATATCACAAATATGGGTCAACCTTCGGAGTACTAAAGGTCAATATTTTTATATTATTGCAGTTATCAAAATCATTTTTACATCCATTTTTATGTAATAAATATGCATAGTTGCTTAATTTTCAACATAATTAATGCTCGATTTATTCCATTTACTGTTAGATAAAACACGTCATCATGCGATATAATCTACTAATAATATATACCTAAGCACTCAATGAACCCAATTCTTATTACAGCCTGCAGTAATAGAAAGACCATGCCTGCAGAAGAACGTCTATCAGCACGTGACCTTCCATCAGGTACATTGAAAGAAGTCGCATCGCTATGGAGGGCGCAACTTAAAAACCACCCTTTCCGCCAAAATGTTGAAGACTTATACAATGGCAGAGGAGCTTCTGAAGCATCAACTGCATCGTCTTTACTTTGCGCCGATCAGTGGTTTCTTTCTGCTGGTTTAGGTTTAGTTAGCGCCGAAGAAATTGCCCCGGGTTATGATTTGACAGTATCAGGGATTGGCAGCACATCAATAAAGACGAAAATAACAGATACGCCGTTCAGAGCATCTGACTGGTGGCATGAAATATTAAAACGCAGGCGACCCTCCAGAAGTATATCTAGGCTAATCGAAGACAATCCTGAGCGATTGATAATATTAGGTATACCAACTAACTATCTAAATATGGTCCACCTTGATTTGGCCAGTATCGACCATAATAAACTTAAATTCATCAGATTAATCGGCCCCCCCTGCTCCAAAGTACCTGACTTTTTGATGCCCTACTGGTTACCTTACGATGAAAGACTAGATGGGCCAAATAGTCCTCTGCGTGGAACGCGAAGTGATTTTCCACAGCGTGCAACCAGGCACTTTGCAGAGAACATATGGCCGCATTCAAAAAGAGTTAGCGTGAAAAAGCATTTTCAACTTGTAACGAAAGTTCTTGAGTCTTATGGACTACCTGTTATTCCAAAGCGAACGACAATGCCTGATATGGACATCATGGCTAAGATTAACTCACTGTGGGAGCGTGCAGAGGGAAAGTCATCAAGAATGCTCAGAATACTGAGGGATGACGAATTGATTGCCTGTGAACAAGGAAGGTTCAAAATACTTTTCCATGAAGTTAAAAAGAAGCGATCATAAATGACTGAAAAAAGCATTCAGATAAGAGCCCTTCGAACCATTCAGCAGAAAGATACTGAGGTGTTTGCCTTTTTCATACCTGGTGAACTTATTACAGAACTGGCAGATATCAGTCGGATACATCGAGATGAGAGTGATATTCTGCAGGGATTCCAGAGAAAGGGCATTAAGCAGCACGTTAATAATATTGCAGAATACCTTGATGAAGGAAATGTACTTTTCCCAAACTCTATTATTCTTGCCTTATCACCAGAAGTTGAATTTAAACAATCACGTGGCAGAGAACCCGCAGGTTCGGTTCGATCTGGGCAAATCGGTACACTTGAAATTCCCGTGAAAGATGAGGGGAAACGCGTGGCCTGGATTGTCGATGGACAACAACGATCACTCGCCCTATCTCAAGCGAAGACAAAAGGCATCAATGTACCTGTTGTCGCTTTTATTGCTCCCAATCTAGAAGTCCAACGCGAGCAATTTATTCTAGTGAATAAGGCCAAACCCCTACCCTCGCGACTCATCAATGAACTACTTCCTCTTGTTGATACTCATCTTCCTAGAGATTTATCCATCAGAAAACTACCCAGTGAGTTATGTGACTTGCTAAACCGAGACCCCGATTCGCCCTTCTTTAAAATCATTAAACAAATGTCGCAGGAAAAGAATAAACAGGCCGTAGTCACCGACACGGCTGTAATTGACATGATCAAGAAAAGCATCAGTAACCCACTCGGTGCACTAGCACAATATAAGAGCCTTGGATCAGAGCCATCAGATACTGAAGCTATGTACAGTACATTGATGATGTACTGGAGTGCAGTGCGCGATACATTTCCCGAAGCATGGGGAGTTGAACCCCGTAAAAGTCGCCTAATGCACTCGGCGGGTATCCACTCAATGGGAATGTTGATGGACAAAATCGTCAACCGTGCCTTAGGGCATCCCAGGCCTGAAGAGCATATTCGTACATCTCTTCTTCATATTGCCCCTCACTGCAGATGGACCGAAGGTACGTGGGAACACCTGGGGATGGAGTGGAATGAAATCGAGAAAGTTCACAAGCACCTCCGCCAACTATCTAATCTGCTAAACCGATTGGACTATGAACATTCCGTACTGAGGTCAAAGTGAAGTTTATTTTTTCCGATAATCTTGATTATGTCGATCCTCGCTACGACTTTATAAATGATCAATATGGACCAGGCCGTGATCCGTACTGGGATGATGAATATCCTCACGAGATAATGAGTCACACACCTTATGATGGCATTTTGGTCTCCAGAGCTGTCGTCGGCGACCCTGGAATGAAGGGGCATTACTCAGAAGCTCAAGCAATGCGTTTCCGACGTGTTGGAGCAAGAGAGTTCCTTCGTTTTAATAAAGCCACTCACAAAGATAAGATGGTCATGGGAGATAATGGTGCATTCTCTTATTCTAAACTCGAATCTCCGCCTTTTAGTGCCGTAGACACTATAGAGTTTTATGAATTGGGTAAATTCACACATGGTTGCTCAGTCGACCATATTATTTTTGAATTTGATGTGAATGCAAAGGGCTTAGAAGGTGGCAGCAAAGAAAGCAACATGCGTTATGATATGACGTTGCAATTAGCATCTGATTTTTATAACGAAAGTTTTCGTTTAGGAAAAGAATTTACGCCAATAGGTGTTATACAGGGGTGGTCACCAGACAGTATGGCGCAAGCCGCAATAAAACTTGTAAAAATGGGTTATCGGTATTTGGCCATTGGAGGATTAGTCCCTCTGAAGGTAGCAGAAATACACCACGCAGTATCAGCAGTACACGATGCCGTATCCCGTTGGCCTAGCGTGAAGATACATTTGCTTGGATTTGCAAAAGCAGATCATTTGCATGAGTTTACACAATATAAAAAAATAGCCAGTTTTGATTCATCCTCCCCTCTGATAAGGGCATTCAAAGATAAGCGTAATAACTTTTATTTACCTGATAATAACAATAGAACTCTGAAATATTACACTGCTATTCGAATCCCACAAGCAATCGATAATACAAAACTAAAGAATCACGCAAAATCTGGTCACTTCAACCAAGAAGATCTTATTCGTTTGGAAAAAGATGCTCTTACGAAATTACGAGCATTCGCAAATAATAAAAGTGGCATTGAAGAAACACTCGATTCTATTATCGACTATTCAAAACCGCTTCAATGGACTCCCTCCATCACTGAAGACACCTTAAAACGTGCCATGCATAATCTTAGACTTCAGTACAAAAAAACTCTAGAAGATCGCCCCTGGACACAGTGTAGCTGCGACATTTGTAAAAACGCTGGTGTCGAAGTTATTATTTTTAGGGCTTCTAATCGAAACAAACGCCGAGGCATTCATAATCTTGGTGTTTATCACAAACATCTACAAAGAATTAATTCTAAATGAATAAAAAATATACATATACAGCCATTATCCCAAAGCAAAGCAAGAAATTTAAGGTTTTTGCATTCTGTGCTAAAGCTGCTGACATTCTTGCGTTTGCACACATTGATCGCATTGGGCGTGATGATCAGGGTCACCTAAAGGGTTTTCAGAGGCCTCAAGTTTCCAATCACATAACTGAGATTCGCGCTTATCTATCCCAAGATGATGCCGTACTTCCAAATTCTGTTGTAGTTGCATTTACCTCTGGTGTGACCGTTAAAGAAAATAAACGTACCGGTACAGCTCAAATAACAATTATTCCTGATGCAGAGAACAAAGGGTTTATAGTAGACGGTCAGCAACGTATAACTGCCCTTGAGGGTTTACCTGAGAAGGATTTTGAATTATTTGTATCATGCATCGTATGTTCTAACGAAGATGAATTGCGAAAACAATTTATTCTTATCAATAACACACGCCCTCTTCCTAAGACCCTAATTTATGAATTACTTCCTACTGTAGACGGTCTACCGCATAGGCTTTCATCCCGATCTACAGCTGCATCGCTTGTGGAAAGACTAAATTATGACGAAGACTCTTCATTACACGGGCAAATTAACCAACATACTAACCCGACAGGCATTATTAAAGACACTGTCATGCAAAAAGTCATCATGAACTCATTAAGTGATGGTGCATTACGGGAATTATCTAGAGGTAAAAATGGTGAAAAAAACCAATTCAAATTACTTAGTAATTTCTATGAAGCGGTACAAAATACATTCCCTGACGAGTGGAACGGTCATAAGCCAAGATCCTCAAGATTAGTACATGGTGTCGGCATTGTGGCGATGGGATTTGTAATGGAACATATATATTCACAAACCAGGTCCATCAAAACAATAGATTTTCTGGCTAAATTAAATCAACTAAAAGAAGAATGTGCCTGGACTGATGGTTATTGGGAATTTGGCGAAAATAATCATAGACCATGGAATGGATTGCAATTTATACCAAGAGATTATCTTGAATTGACTCAACATCTTATCCGAATCATTAAATTATAAGTGTCTTGATACCGTAAACACTTATTTTGTACTACACCATGGACTTTGACCTTTAATAATTCCCAGCTATTCAGAATAGTTATTTACTGATCTGATCCATAGCCAACAGTGACGGAATATCATTTATTGGGGACAAAATCTCCCTAATATTCACGCAAAGCCTCAGAGAACGCACGAATGAGACTCATTGCCCCCTTGCCATCTGGATAAATAATGTCATCCCTAGATTTTGTTACTGGATAAAAAGCTTGATGCTTCGCACAACGTGCAGCGAATATAAAATAGTCGGCACTCTGAATTAAATGAACAAGCGAACCGGTAGCCGTGTGGTCATGATTCAATACAACCGTTAAGCCAGGATAGAGTTGTTCCAATGCTGTCTTTGCCCGTTGCGCCGCTTTTTCCATTAGCGTGTAAATAGCGAGTTTCTTACCACAAAGGACGATGTTCTCAGATGGCGCTTCATCAACCATCCCTCCTTGCATGAAACTAAATTGACTACTTGATCCCAACAACTCCTCAGATAAACCCTTTGCTAGCACTCGCGATTCCAAATCGAGTCGCTGCCAACTTGAAAGTAAAAACTTCTGCAAACACTGCCATAAGTTTTGTCTCCGACTCTCATCACTACATGGACCGTCCAAGAGTAAATCGAATACATCGAACATACCGGGTAGGCCATGTATGCTCTTAACCTTCTGCCAGATCTCCTCAACGGCATCAAGCATCGTATCGTAAGTCTTACAATCATGGGGTTTAGCAATTACCATAGTAAGAAGATCCCGAGTAAGCGATAGATCCTGAACTGAAGCAATATCATCTAACGCCAAATCAAGTAGCAACAGCTCAGCACAACTTGTACTTAAGCTTACCTCATGCTCCTCAATCCAACTCAGCAACATTGGTAACACATTACGTACAATTCCAGTTCCCGAGACGTTGGCATTTCCCGCCAATCTCATAAGCGCTCCCTCATCCCAGGTCGATATCCCCCAGTAGGCAACCCCCTCCATAACTGCTTGCAGCAGAAACTCTGATTCTGGTTCTGCCTGCGCTCGGTCGAACCACTCGCTCCATCCCTTTATCGGTTGTTTCTGGTCATTCTTACCAACCACCCCGTCCCAGAGCATTCGAATCGCCCCGTTTTTTCGAAGACCATCAATAATCTCTGACGGATAAGTCCGCAACCTATCCGCTATTCTACGACACTGTTTGTCATTTCCTTGCAATGTACATTTCAGTAATTCGATCGCTGTTTCATACGTTTCCGGAGAAAGCAACAAACCATCTACCGGATCATCCTCGGGTGCTCTTAACGGTTCATCTTCGATGGCAAAACCGAATAGTTCGCGCAACTCCCCGAACCATTCCTCGCCCATACGTTCTCTTACGTTTGTTGCACCGTCATAATTTCCGATAAGCGCTGCACCCGTGGCCCACGTCCGCCACGCAGCAATACTTGATTCGCCCTCCTCTAGATCGGGCTCTCTAGTAAAAAACGCTGACGCTGATGACAAGCGACCGCGCACCTCGTCAAGACCCTTCGCTTGCAATACATCGAATCGCAGCATTAGTGCCTCCAACGCTGCAAGAAATACCATCGCTACCTGTCTTGGCACACGCCCAGAGATAACATCCCCTATTCGCGGATGATCAACGATAGCTGTCCAATCGCCAAGGGCAGCGTTAATCTGTAACTCCAAAAAAAGCATGTTACGGGCGCTCAACGCCTGTGCGTCCCGCAATTCCTCGAAATACTGCCAACTACACTGTGCATTCTCGTCTCGCAGAGTGATGAATAGATCACGCAAGACCCGACCGGTTGGGCGTCGTATATTGGTCAGCATCAGCGGACGACACTGGTACTGCTCAATAAACTCGAGCACCAAGTTCATCGCCGTGTATACTCTTTTTTGATACTGGGCGGGCTTTTCCTGCTGTTTCAGAATGCGAATACGTACAATACCGCCTGGACGATGAGCCAATATTAGTGCACACGCCGCATCGCTTGCAGTCGAAACTAAAGCGCTTTCAACGAACGCATAAACTGACCCAAGATACGCATGCGCGATGCTTTGTAATTCCGCGCTCTGCTCAGGCGTCGTCGCAGAAATTAGCAACTCCACTTGCTTTTCCGCATTAACAATTGGCAATGCACAGGGCCCCTCCTCTGAACGGGAGAGCATGATAAATCTCGACAATAACTCCTGCAGAGGATCCGGATAGCGTTTATCATCGTTTTCGATCCTCGCCAGATCGAAACCCACTCCACAATCAAAGTATTTCTGAACCCAATCGCTCATGAGAGAATCGATGCGTAGCGGTGATCAAACTCCAGCATGGTCTCAGATGTCACACTAGAATTAGCGTTTATATGAAGCTGTTCATCATTCAGGTTTGCGCCGCTATAAGTAAAATTCATGCTTCCCGACAAATACCAACTTTCCGTCAGCAATCCCTTCGCGTGCAACTCATTGGAAAAGCCGTACCGATATCGGTCAACTGACGTGATTCGTTCACCTAGTCGCTTTAAGAACGCATGATTCCCATCTTCTTCTCTAGTCACAAGGTTAAGCGAGCACCCCGACTCTATGCATTCCACGAGCATTTCACTGAATCGAACGATGCGTAAACCCCATGCGGGTTGTAACATGTTCCAATCGCCTGACTGATTATTGAGAAGATCAAAATCACTAACCCAGGGGGACACCAACCATATCGGTTGAGGAGTTATAGTCAAACCGGCAAGCAGAGAACTAAGCACTTCTGTGAACTGTCGGCGCCCAAGTCCACTGTGCATGAAAATAGTGCGCATATCTAAATTAAGTGACTGCTTGTTCAATGTGCTACCTCCGCAAATTCCGTACGCAGTACTACACCGCCACATTTCCGATACATGCCCGCACAGCGCGGATAGAATAACAGCCCCATAGCATCCAAAGGCACAGTCTGTAAACGCACCAAAATCCTATTCAATTCACCCATTATCTCCCGTGGGACGACAATGTCCACACGCCCTTCCTTAAGTAATTTCGCGTGAGTTAGTTCCAGCCAAAGTGCATCGTTGGCAGAGATCATATCGGATTGATTAACGCAGAGATAAGCACCTAATGTCCGCTCTGTTCTAGTATTACTTGTATCGAAACGGTTGTATGTCTGTACAGCATATTGCCGAATCGCCACACCACGCGGCCACAAAATGCCTTGTAGCCGGCACGCCTTTGCATACACCCCACTGGGGTTGTCGATACCACCCTCTTCTTTCACGATCTGAGCGACTGTTGTGATATTCAAAGGAAGCTCAAATCCCAATACACCCTCGAGATTCACCCACTCAGTCAACGCCTCTGTTAACCGTAAATCTGTATTTTCGTTGCTTCCTGGGCGCAACACCCTGCTATACAAAACTGCGCTAAAACTGTGTGATACATGAAAGCCTTCCGCCCTAAGCGTTCGCTTGAGTTCAGCATTAGCACGCACCCGTTCAGAGAAAGTCGCGGACGACCGAACCGAGGCAAAACAACGTCTTAACTCTCTGCGTCCTTCTAACCCATCCAACAAACCGCGAACATCCTCATCGAGTTGTTCATATTCGCTGGCCCTTAGTGTTTGTGCAATCACATTTAGCATACCGACTGGATCTTCGACATACTGTTCTTGTAATTGGGTAATGATCCCCGCCCCACCCGATTCCTGTTCCGATAAATAAATGGTAATGCAATCTCCATCAACGGTTGCATCCGCAATCACGGCCTGCTCATCCGCATTCGGTAATAAAATACCCATGGCATTCTGAACAGCAGAGGCCAACGTCTTGCTCAGTACCTCTCGGCACCAATCCACCGCTTCTTCCATCGAACTCAATGGATCAAACAAACGATTACCGATCGTCTTCAACTCCTCACGCAAAGCTTTATCGTGGAGCAAATCTTCAAGTTGTCGGACAAGTTCGCGTTCTTGTGAGTCTTCCTCTTCGCCCTCCCCCAACTGTGTCTGAAAAACCAATCTTGGTACCTGCACGAGGGTAACTTTCGATTCCCCATCAAGCACGTCGCTAACAATCTCGTCTATAGCACGTGGATGCAATTGCATTTCCAATGCGATCGCTGCGATAACGCATTCGTAAACCCAATCAGCAGAGAAATGGTCGTCTCTAAACCGCTTGAATCCGCGTATTCCATCTTGGAAAAAGCTAGCTCTTAACGTAGTAACTAACTCTGTACCGGTTAACATGGATCGAAGATCCTCATCGGTCACTTGGAACACACATCTCATCGCATCTACCCACAGTCGCGTTCCCATCGCTGCAGGTCTGCCTTGATCTGTCCATTTAAAGTCTACAAATTTCTTATTATTCTCCGCTCCCCGGTGGCGGAATTTCAACTCGGCCCGAGATCCAGTATTAAATCGAATCACTTCGAGTTGCGTTTGATTTCGGTGCAAAAAAAACGATATATCTCGTAGAGACCGAGACCACAATGCGCTACGCGGAGGAACGTGGCTTTCTGGGTTGGTTGAATGCTGAAATACGGTCCTCCACCAGAGTTGTGCATTGCTGGTTTCCGTCAGATCCCCCCGACTTGGCAGCACCTTTGATTTCACAAAATGTGGCTGCGAGAGAATCAATTCTTCACCAGAAACCGGGTTAATAATATTCCCTAAATATGTGCGCGTTGACGAGAATGCAGTCTCAACCTCAAACACCACCTCTGCTCCACTTTCCACCTCACTGGGATCAAATGCTTCAGGTACTAACCAGTCTGCACCAATCGCACTTTTTACTGAAAACCGCTTGGATATGCGCCCAGGAGCAAACTCTTGTAACCCCTGAAAAAAAGACATCTGCTCATACAGCGTATTTTCTCCCCGTTTAAGCGCGACATTCAATGTTGGAAGGTTCAAATCGCTAAACATATTGTCAGGGATGTACTCAGGTACTGGTGATCGCCAACTTTTATTAGCTTCAACCCAAGCATCGATAGTTTCAGTTGACTGGTTCCATGCTGCCCAATCAGTATCAATTCGGCGTCTAATAGTCGGCAAGAATTCAAGCAGAATAGATCTAGGTGACTGCCAAAATACTCGATTTACACTCTCCTCATCGAGTTTCAACGCGCTACGAATGTATTCGAGCAGTTCATCTTGCTGTGAACCCGCCACCATACATCGATCCACGAGATCCATGACCTTTTTCAGTACAGACGCATTGGCCATCTTAGGTTTATTGAACAGGCCCCAAACATTCGCATTAACTTTGGCACTGAGCCAGTCCAACACTGACATCGCCGATTGCATTCGGTGAATATGGCTGTTGCCAATCGGTAAACGTTGCAACTTGATTTCCGGCGACAACAATTTTTCGTAGTGTTGATAGACCACACGATCACGGCCAAAATCTGACAACACGACAATAGTCCATGGGCGCATGGCGCGGGGGCGCCCAGCCCGCCCTTTACGTTGGAGATAAGATGCTACGTTTCTTGGCGCTTTGTGCTGAATTACCGCACCAACCTCAGGATCGTTATATCCAACTTCTAGAGATGCTGTTGCGACAATTAACTCTGCATCTGAATCAACACCCTTATCTTGGCTCGATGTGCGTGCAATACTTCCCCTGTCATCCTCATCAAGACTAAATCCCAACGTCTTTGCGACACCCCAGTCTTGTCCGTAGTCTTGTAACTCCTTCCGAGTTGTGTCGCCATCGGGATTTCTGAGTGCGGCTAAGGGTCCATTTCGGTTCATTACGATGTTTCCACGCTCAAACCACCAACCCTCCGCATCTGCCAACTGCCAGAACAGACGATTGGTAACATCAAGGTTGTCTGTGAATAAAAACGTCTTCTTACCCCAGGTTCCGTGAGAAATTCTCTCATCGGCAGGATCTAGAAGGCGACGCATAAGCATTGCTGACTGGATTGTCGTCGATAGCAGTGCTGTTTGTGACACTGGGTCACCACGCAAGGCCAACAAATACTCGGCACCCTCCTCAACCATTTCCGAACCATCCGCCTGAATCAATCGAACGCGCGAGCGATTGGCGCCGGTGAGGCGCTCAAAAAATGCTTCTGCGTCTGACAGCGTCGCCGATAGCCCCACAAAGTGCGGACCAGTTCGAGCTACCTTCATCCAGCGTCGAAGTAAAAACGCTACTTGCGCCCCCTGGTTCCCCTCGTATGTGTGTACTTCATCAAGCAACACTAGTGGGGGCGGGGTAGTACTATGAACCCCGAGAATTCGCTTCCATTTAGGGTTGACCAAATGCGTATTAAGCATTTCCGTGGTCGTAAAAACAATGTCTGGCAAACACGCCGCCATCGACTCTCGTGTCAACGACAATGCATCACCGCTCGCCTCTGATTTGCATACTGAACAAATTAAGCGCTCGACACCACGTTCAATGTCATTTCTGAGCCAACGCATTTCACCCTGACAGTTGGGTGTACTACACTTCAACCAATGAGTATCATAGTTACCTCGAGCGCAATGAACGTAACGTGGTGAATGAGGGGTATCCCCATAGAAAGCTCCGATTCGTAGTTTCCTGCCAGCAGTCTGTTCCAACAAGGAATCTAACTTTCGACATTGTATCCACGTCTCATTGAACTGATCCTTGAGCAATTCATTACGTGGATAGATCGCAAGCACACGAACTCTAGAACTGGAGTCTGTCAAAACGCTATCGACCACTGCTGACAACCCGGGTAGGTAAAATGCCATTGTTTTACCACTTCCCGTTCCTGCACAAATAATGGTTGCGGAAGGTGTAGTCTTTCGATCCTTATGCTTTTCATAGGCCAAGAGAATGCGCTCTGTCGCACGCTCCTGAAAACTTGATAACTGAAAGTCTCCGACCTGTAGTTTCAGTGCTTTTTCATACTTAGCAGTCTCGATACCAGCCTCGGCCAACCGGCCTAGCAGGTCCGATAACACCCGGTCACGCCGCGGATAGGACCGCGCTCGACGCAAAAATCGATAATCCGATACCAATGGTTTGGATTCGGTGACAGGTCTTCCATGAAACCACTGACGCAGATTCCGAAAAAGATGAACCGCCTCTCCCATGCGCGTCCGATAGTTAGTCTTTCGGTGTAATGATGACCCAGGCACCTGATAAATCATCACCTGGTCAAGCAATGCGTCTAAGATATCGTCAGAATCCTCCTCTGGGGCCACAGTGGCAATGTGTGTTAACACTTCCTCTTCAGTGAATACTCCTCCTGTATCACCCCAGACAAGTAACTGAACCTCTTCTGATTCGAGGTAATCAAGAACCTTGTGAAGAATCCGCTGTGCTACCACGATGACTGCCCTTTCCTGCGAATCACATAGCTTTCCGTTTGCTCATGTTCCTCGAGCCAACTCCTCACCTCCTCAGTGAGCAATTTTAAAGGTGCTCCGCCCCCCCCAGTGGCCACTTGAAGTGCATGAAAAAACTTTTTCACTGGTTCTGGCAAATCGAATACCATCTCACTCTTTACGTCTTGAATATGGTCGAGAAGGTCTAACAAGCTTCGTGCAGTGTCGATAGTAGGCAAACTTTTTGTTAATTGCTTAAACCGTCCATAGTATTTGTCGTATGTTTCCACCACGGGAGTTAAATGTGGCACCCTTCTCTGGGTATCAAGGGCCGCTTCTGGCACTGCGATCTCTGCATCTCTCTCTGTAACCCATAAACGAAACACAAGCCGATTATTGTCCGCCAATGCCTTCGCATACGAACTAGCGGCGGTAGTGAATTTGGAAAATTCTCCACCCTGCTTTACCTGGTAATCTTTTTCTACCCAAATGGTTTCTAGTTCGTGCCAACACGCTACCACTGTTTGCTTTTTATCTTTCTCATCAATCTTGTTAGCAGAATCTAGTATTAGGCTTAACTCAGAACTGAGTACTGCCCGCTGATCTGTTGAAAGAGCCATGTTATCGATCACCGGTTTACAATCGTCAATCATTGACGTATACGCTTCTATAGCAATTATATGTTCATGATTGGCTTGCCCAATATCGATTTCCCCACAGATATTCTTAATCTGTTCAGTTAATTTGCTCATCGCATCCATTCTCTTTCACCACGCATAATTGCTCTGCAAAAGTTGCCAAGACCGCTTCCAATTCAACCTTTTTCTTGGCCCGAGTTTCTGCCCCGGCGGCCTCGTTCTCATCCTTAATTCTCAAGTAATTGCGGTCGTACAGGACAGACCACAACTCCATGATCTCGTTCACTTGGTCTAGTTCTCTACAGCGAATTTGCCTAATGATAGAAGCATCTTCTGTAGTATTACTAAGATTCAGCAATGCTTTCACCCCCCCCAACGATCCTCTTTGGGCAGTTTTTTGACCCGATTCAAAAACTGCCGATTTGTCAATTGCCCTTCCATTCCTCGATATTGATTTTCCGACTGTATTTTTTCGATCACATCTTTAAGCGCATTGAAGGTCTCCACGAATTCATCCTTGGTAGAACATCCCTCTAGCAACTCAATTATCAGTCGATACCTCTTCTGTAACTCAGTCGATACGCCCTTTACTACTTTGCGCACATGATTGGGTACTTCCGCTTTGAACTTTCCTGGTTTTGGCCTGACGATATCACCTTCGACCGCCCTTCCTTTTTTAGTAGAAAACCACTGCAGCCATTTCTCTTGTGCTGCTGACCAATCTGTAACTATCTTCTTAACCAACCCATCCCAGTCCTCCATGCCGGTTGACTCAATCTCACCATCCAAGGTAGATTGCGATTTACTCAACACTGCCAATCGTTCAACATGCGTCATTTTCTCTAGGCGAGTTTCCAGTGTCACAGCTAATCCTGCGTGCTCGCAAAACGCTTCTACCGCTGCTTCTCTCTCTGCCGTAATCATTTTGTCTATCTGGCGGGGAACCCAATCAGACAAAAACGTCCGATAACGACAATAATCCTCGTAACCCTCCGAATATACCGACCAGGAACCGTAGTGATCCCATCGGAGTATCGCAGTAATCACACCTTTATAACGAACCGCCTCTTTCTGAAACTCTTGCTCGCTACCAAAGGTACCCACGAGTCTTCCAATCGGATTGTTTACATTATATTCAATATGTATCAATGGCTTATCTCTTCCTCGAATCAGAGGCGGTAAGTCATTAACACCCCACCATTTAGCCGACGTATCTCCTGACGCCTTAAGCTGTTTAGCAAGCGAAGCACGTAATATATTGGCTACGGGTTGTGGAATATCTTTCCTTCTAAACCACTCATCCACCTGCTTCGCAATATCTTGAGAAGACGTTTGCTGTTCAGATCTTGTTGGTAACTGTTGCACAGGTGGACGAGGATCCGGGACTGGGGGTATCGGCAAGCCCTCTTTCCCAACTTTCTCTAATAAAACAGCAAGCTCGTCAAGGTGGAATGCGCGAGCCACTCCGGAAGGTATTTTACTCGCCAACTCTGGAAGAGTGTTTGACCCTCGCCCCCATACAGCCGCTAATGTATGTATCTGTTCAACATCGCCAACGTGCTCCATTTCCAGCGTGCTGGCTAGTTGCCCAGGACATTCAATATTGCCAATCTGGCTAGGTGGAAATCGCCTATTTTCAAAACTCGCTCTGTAATGTAACAAAATGTTTCTAAGTATATGGTGGAGTACCGTTCTCGGATTGAAGACCAATTCACCGTGCAAAGTACAGTATTCATACGCTAAAGCAGTTATTGCATTCCTATTGAATGGAAATAGCGGTATTCCATCAAGCGTGGTTCCAAAAAGAGAGGCCGCCGACTCATCTTCTAAGTCATCAGAATGCCAGATTCCCGGCCAATTCGTATATTCAGTTTTAGTTTCGTAGGTTATCTGCAATCTTCCTTCACCAATGCGAGCAGCATTCAGATATTTTCCACAAAACGTTTCTATCCGAGTTAGTGTTTGCTGTTCGTCAGGACTGTGATTGGGTAAGTACCACTCGTATTGAGCCCGCGTAGCTAGCGTATTTCGGCGCCTTTGGTAGCCGATATAACCCTCTGTCACTGCAATCGCAGATCTCAAGGGACAAAGTACTTCCACCCCATCTCGAATTCCTTCTGTGATCAGGCTGTCAATCAGTACGTCCTCGATAGCAGAAATTGCTGCCATATCTTCGATGAGTAACACCAATGTTTTTCCTTGCGCATGCAAGTACTTTCTAATGCTCTCAAATAACTCCTGAAAACTACCACTATTAAACTGAAAAAAGTGATAAAAGGTTTCGCGACAGGCATCATTGATGACTTCATTTAGCAATCCCATCACTTCATCTCGACGTTCTGATTGCGTGTTTAATGAAGCTTGACTGACATAATTTTTCGCGTCTAAAGAAAGATTCCCCAGATTAATCTCAAAATTAAGATCATTTGCGCGGATCTTATAATCGTCCCGTGTCACCTCAGATACTTTGCTTTGACCTGTAAGGCGTTTGGCAATTTGATAGATGCAACCTTTATCAGGATCTTTTAGGAATTTATTAAAAAATGGATCGTTAAGCAATGTTGGTAATTTGTTCGTTTTTGCATGTCGATCCAGCAGTTTGAGACGCTTAGCCGTTTCTTCATCTGGGCGCCGACCATTTTCTCGCAATTGCACTAATTGTAATTCTGCTTCCTGGGCAAGTTTTTCCAACCTATGCCCCATTCCAACGACAAGAAAGTCCGCAACCTGCTTTTCACTCAACTGGTCGCCAACAGTCGCTATGCGTTTCCGAATATCCTCAAACTCGGCACCATCCAAACCTTTTAGAAGAAGCTCCAAGACTCCACGTAAACCAGAATTTTTTGGAATTCGACGAATATGCCAATCTACAGCGTCGGGATGCACCCGTAGTTTTGCGTCCAACCAGCGAATTAAATGGGACTTACCTATACCCGATTCACCAATGATGGGTATGGGCCGATCAATTTGTAGTAACTGATCTAGAATATTTTCTTCCGTGACTTGTTCGCCCTCACTCTCTCCTGGTTGTCGCTTGACAAGCAACATCGGTTCATGAACTGCCAGTAGCACATGCTCCGCCAGTTCTTCCGCCTCTGTACGAATACAATGTTCGACTTCCACCACGCGCGGCCAATATTCTTCCAACATCGCTTTAACCTTGCTCTTCTTTAAGCTGGATACGACTGAATTTTTTTTCTCCAGATGGAAGCACAAATGTCATCGCGTTCGGATCATCTGAAAGTTCATCGATTTTAACCAAACCGCTGATTCGCAAACGATAAAGCGCATGGCTTAACGAACGCGATAGCTTCTTTTCCGGTAGCGGTGAAAAGTCACGCTCCTGCATCCCCGCTTCCACTTGCAAACGGAATTGGCCACCATCTAGTACCGGCAATATCTTGGCTAGACCTGTAACGAACTCATCTATTCTCAATGCTTCGCTGGACTTAAGAAGAATGCCAAGCGTATCCGCAATAGCTATTGTCGGATCCACCACATAGCCGTGACCCTCTCCTGGTTCAAGAAAACCTAAAAAATGCGCATATTGCAACGCAATTGATAGTTCCGCGTCGTTTAATCTAGATTTGGCCGGCAAAAACTTGGCAAGCGCATCACGCAGAGTGTCCTTGTTTAATTCACTACTTTGCAAAACACTGAACTCTGGAATCGCCAACACGCAAGCCAACATCGCTATAAGTTGGTCAAGACCTTCCCACTTATCCTGTCCAAAAACCGATTCCATCTGGGTCTCAAATAGAACTTTTCGTACATCACGCGCAATATCTCTTGGCCGTAGATCCTTACCATTAATAGGTGACACCAACATGTAATTGTTCGACCCATCTTTTTCCCATAGTTGATGGTCTGCACTACTCCAAAAACTCAACTCCTTAGGGATCCTATCTTTCTGATCGAGATTCTGCCATAACGTATCAGGACGACATAAAGCAAGCAACTGATCTTCCGACATCGAACCTGACGTACGACTCAGCACTCGATAAACAATGCACATCAAATCAATCTGACTTCCAGCATTGGCATTATTGATAAGTGACATAATTCAATCTCTCAACCAACGTATCTAAATGAATGACCGAACTATCATCCTGCCACCACAAGCGACTGGGATGTGTCGGACTGGGAATACCCTTGGGTGCCAAGATAATTCGGGGTACATCACTGAGACCGAAACGCGGTAACTGCGTGCAACCGGGTGGCACCAAAACCAGTTCACGCCAAACCGACTTATCGACTAATCCTTGCTCAAGCGATAAAGCGATCCAATAGCGCTTTAAGCCACGGGCTAATTTTTTTTCAATACGACTCAGCACGGGCTCAGTACTACGAATCGCGTCAATCATCCGATTCTCGATCAACCGACTAATCCAGCCGATCCAGTCGTCGATAAATTTTTCTCCTTGATCTCCCCCTAAGGAGTCAAAATACGCACTTACCTGGGAATGATTCGGAAAACCTTGTGTCGGCCACCCAACCGGTTGCCGAATACCTCTGAGGTGTGAAACCGATCCTACAGTGGGAGCAAATCGTGAGGTGACCTCTTGTTTTCTACATGCGGGACACCCCGAGCAAACACGCTCCGGTTGCATCCCGTTAATCGTATAATACTCCGCTAGCAACTGGCACAATGCATAATCATTAGGATTTATCAGCCATTTTTGGAGAGCCTTGTAGCCTTTCTTTTGCTCTTGAATCTCATACATTCTCTGAGGTTCAACCTTCAACTGCCAGAACGCTTTACTTTGATGGTCATCTTCGATGGTGGTTACTAGCAGCCGAACAGTTTCTTGATCATTATGTGATTCTTTAATGTCAGTATTCTCCTCCCCAACCGGCTCAGAAAGGATTGGAGTCCGTTTTGTAATTGCCATTTCGATCTCGATAACACCAGCCCTTTTCATCAACATCAATGTTCGCCAATTCCATTTTTTATTCTCATCCCCCCGCCATTGAAGACGATTAGGAATAACTCCCATGTCAATCTCGCGCTTCCCGCCACCGACTCTTTTCCCCTGCACCCATAACTGCTTCCATCGCTCGTGGCCAAGTTCCGCTGAAATTAGCTTCTGCGTATTGATGCGTTCAGCAACAGAGAGGTGCCCCTTGTGGAAAATAAGTAAGGACTGTGATGCACATCCATCTCGACCACCGCGACCAACTTCTTGGTAAAATCGATCGATGTTTTCTGGAACAGCAGCATGAAGTACTGAGCGAACATCAAATTTATTGATTCCGACACCAAATGCGGAGGTCGCGATCACCATATCAATGTCACCATCTACCCATTTATCGAGTATTGCCCCCCTCTCGTGCATCTCAGTATCACCGGTAAATTTCGCTACTCGACATAAGCCAAGAGATTGCCGGACTTCTTTGTAAAGAAGATTCGCATCCTGTTTCTTAGTAACGTAAACAATCATCGGTTTTGGCAGTAAGCGTACTGCCTGTAGAACAGCGTCCAAGTGCTTTTCTTCAGAAACCTCACGAACTGCATATTGTATTTCGGGGCGTAAAAAACTTCCATGGACGCCCACAACCAATTGATCGTCAGAAGCAAAAAGGCTTTGCAACACATGAACAGTTTTTGGGCCATAAGTAGCAGAAAGCAGGACACAACGAATTTTCTTTTTAATTTCGGCTGCAGCCAGTCTCGCTGTCTTAATAAGTGCCGCTAGCCCCTGGAAATCGGGTCGAAATTCTGCGCCCCAATGATCCACTAAGTGCGCCTCATCAATAACAACATTGCGCAACCTACCACTGCGCGAAGAATCAATGATCGTCCAACGCAAGGAAGTAAGTGCTGATTCCGGGGAGCAAAACAAAACACGTTGCTTACCCAAGCGAATACGCTCCAGAATATCCGAGCGTTCTTGATCACCCAAGCCACTATGCCAACAATAGGATCCACCATGATCTGCACCGACTTCGCGCAAATGAACCGCCATCCGGCGCCCCTGGTCGATTGCCAACCCAATCGTAGGGACGATTACCATAGTCAAACTCTGTGTCGGCGAAAACGCATCGAGTGCCTCTACTACCAAAGTTTTGCCAACCCCTGTGGGCAGATTGATGATGAAGGTGCTGCCCTGATCATCATTGAGCACGACGCGCACAGCATCTCTTTGTCCCGCACCGTGAAAGTGTGTGTACCGATCCACCCGCAAGGCTCTTTTTAACGCCGGCCCCATTGGATAAGTTTTAATGTCTCTACGCGGAGTTAATCGGTAGACTTCTCTAGTGTCTAGCATGCCATCGGAAACAGGAAATCCCATAGCATCGCCAGAGGCAAGCGAAACTTCCCCACTACCATGGCCTAAGCTCAAACCCCACGACGCAAATACATGCGGCTTAACATCTGCTACATCTACTGCTGGTAAACTTGTTGTTTCAGAGTCATTCTGTTTAGCCATAAGCGCATCGCGATAGGCGGCAAGACGATCTCCCGCTTGAGTAGATGTACCGGACAATACGCGCAACAATCCCGCATAGAACTGATTGTCTATTCCTTCGAGGCTAAAGACACGCATACGCAATCTTGACCTCAATTCGTACCATTGGTTGAGTTCAGTCATCACTCAGTCCCAACTAAAACAACAAATCGTGTCGCTAACCAGTCAACATTGCACACACCGTCGAAGTCAGACTGGTCTTCTTCGATTTGCGCTAACACCAAAGATTCCACATTTTCTAACATTGAATCAACGGTTTTGTGCCAGTGACGTTTGGGAAAATATTCTTCCAAAGCTTCCCAGCGTTCAGAACGAATATTGAGATCCTGATATCCATGAGCATGATTCTTTTGATAAGGCCGCTCAAGTAAATCTATCAAACTCTGCTTAGCCACCAAATCACCGCGGCTATTAACCCAGCAATCGATGACTCGTGGCGAAAAGAGCTCATCTGCTTGACGAATTTTCGCGCGTGAAGCGGCCCGATCTGCCATGCTAATCAAGCAAGTTATACCTAAAAATGCAATTGGCTCTTCAATCTTTGCTTTGTCGATATAACGCAAGAATGCCGTCGCAATGCCACGCGGATCATCAGACATAAAGCGATATAGCACATCGACAAACGGTGAACCGAATCTCATTGGATGCACCTGCCTACCCTGCGCGGCAATTTCTCGACTGGGACTCATTTGAACCGTGATTGGAGCAATTGCATTCTGCTGTTCTTTTTCCAACGCCGGGTAGCAATATCGAAGCAAAGAAGCCACATCCATCAAGGTCCGTGCTCCGTGTTGTGCCCCTGTTTGGTACTGAAAGCGAAGCGTATGTGGAAAATCGCCAGGCCTGCGCTGAAACTGCAGGGCGCGAGTAATCCAGTCCATCATCGCATTGATATGTTGCTCGGCTAGAGCATCACCTTGCTCCAAGTCATCTGCAAATACTGAAGCAATTTGTATATCCGCTTCCATATTATTGAGTTCTTCTTGCACGCGCACTCGCTGTAACTCACGCACCATTATCCCTTCCTCACCCATTAGGCGATCTTGCAACCTGGTGAGTGCATCCGAACCTTCTTCGACAACTACGCACCACGCAGTTTCTACCTCCGCTTCAAGAACATACTGGAGGCTTGCTGCGGAGCGATTAAAAATCCCGATGGCGCGGTCGAGCACGCTAAACCAAGTCTGACTGAACGCACCATGGCTAGGAATCAATACCAAGCTTTTTACGGGTGCGGCGTAAATGGCTGCACTGTACCGGTTTAATCGGCCAAGGCGTTGTTCAATGCGCGGTAATGAGATCGGCAGACTGTAGTGTACGGCAATTTTCTTACCACCATTTAGATTCAACCCATCCTCGCCTGTTCGATCACAGACAAGTACCCGAATCGATTCATCGGTCATAAAGCCAATATCAGAGCCCAATGCATGGCGCTCGACTGACTTAACCAGTGACTCGTGCAAGAGTTGGTAGACATGATCAGCAATCTCCTGGTCACCGCAAAACACTACTAATTGTGCCTCCGGTGTTACTGTCCAGATCTGTTCACAAGCGTCGAGCAATGCCTGATCTTTAGCGGCCTGTTCTATCGGTGCGAGATTTATAAGTGCCGCTAGAACCTCTCGCTCATCTGGCACCAGGTTGCCTCCAAATCGTTCTAATGCGCTTACCGCTAAAGTACCTACTGCCAGTGGACTGTTGAATGCCAAGCTAACCCAATCACTGAAGTTCGCCTTGGTAATCACCACACCCGACCATTGCTCTGGTTCCTGTAGTGCTCGAAACCCATCTAGGTACTGCTCAAGGCAATACGGTTCGTCATGTGGGTGATAAGTTGCAGATGTAGCACCTGCCAACCCGGGAAAGAGATTAGCCACTGATGGATCGTCCCGGCGGTTTCTGAGCATGCGCTGATGTAATCGATAGTGTTCGCCAATATATTTTCTGAGCATGGAGATCGCTTGCTCGCGCTCCTTTCCCGACTCAGTGGAGAAAAAGTCTATATGCGATCGAGTTGCTTCAGCCAGTGCAATTAGTCCTTCATCCTGCGGGAAGAGCGATTCGATTTGGTCTAGTAGATCCTCAAGGCTGCCATTATCGTTTTCTGGCACAAAGGCCTGATATATTCCACCCAGGCGTTCACGTTCTGCAACACGCACCTTGAACTGCTCAATACCCAGCGAATTGAGTTTATACTCATTGGGCGAGAGCAGGTGCAGCATGGACAGAAAATTCAGTTCATTGCCAATGAGTGGAGTGCCAGAGAGCAACAGGCAAGTCTCGGCATCGGCAGTCGCTTCAGCAATCGCTTGGTATGTGCGTTTGATCTCCCCGTCTTCAGACCACGCCCAGGATGACAACTGATGCGCTTCATCAATCACTACAATCTGCGGGCGGTGCTCTACGAGTTTCTCGGCTAGCACATCATGTCCGACTACAAAGAGGTTTAGATCAAACAGTGCACCGAGATGAAAGCGGTTGCACAATTCCTCTTTCCACTGCGCAACCAACACACCTGGAACACCTACTACGGCCTTGGCATCGAGTACTGCCCCTAGCAATTGCTCGCGTAGAATAAGCGCCGCCTCAATCGTTTTACCCAACCCCACTTCATCGGCGAGCAGGTATTTTCGCCTCTCATCATGCAATACACGGCGTACCACGGCCAGTTGATGATTTTCGAGTTGAATACTACTACTTGGAATGGAGCCTATAGATCGGCAATCGGCCCGCTGTTCGATGTAGGAACGTATGAATGATAAACGCCATTCCGAAAAATGCGATGTATCGGTGCAGCGGGCTTTAATAAAGTCAACTGGATTTGGAAATTGCCCCGGAGGTATACAAGGGACATAGATTTCCTCGAATCCGACAACCATCTGATCACCCTTACGAAAGATCACCAAGTGCTCATCACCAGGACGAGCCCCACCGTATCGCGCCCGCTGCCAATAGTTGGTCGTAGGGTTACGACAATACACCACACGCTCATCGTAGAGTACGGCCTTCTCGAGCACGCTCGCGGACACATCAACAGCGTCGGCCTGAGGTGCCAACGGAGAGCGGAAAAAGCACACAGAGCATTGCCCAGACTCTGCATCAACTGACTGCACCTTACCTATTCCGTGAAACGCATTTTCCCTCGGGGAATGCACCAAGTCTCCGACCTTATTCACTACTTATTTCCTTTTCGTTATTATTAGTATGCGTTGACATGTGCCTCGGGACAGCCCCTATCATTGACCTAAGGTATGTCCACCACCTTATGCATCTGGATACTCAATTTCCAATGTGGATTCGCCAGGCAAAAATCAATAACTGTGCGGGTGTTTTGATCTCGATCTGGTCCATCCATCGGCTGTAGAAAGAAAGAATCGAATTTGTGATCATCAAATAAAGCAGGCTCACTACCTACTTGTGGATAAACTAGCTTGAGTTCGTCACCCTCATACACAATCAGATCAGAACCAGCCTTGGGGCTAACACAGACCCAATCAACCCCCTCCGGTACTTGTAATGTACCGTTGGTCTCAATTGCGACTTCAAAGCCCTCTTCATGGAAAGCACTCACAAGTTGTGCATCCAGTTGCAGCAATGGCTCGCCACCGGTACAGACAACATAGGGACGAGCCCTGTCATCCGTATTCTGTGGCCAAAGTGCCTTTACAGCCTTTGCCAGCGATAGAGCACCCTTGAATTTGCCACCACCCGGGCCATCGGTACCGATGAAATCTGTGTCACAAAACTGGCAAACAGCCTCATTGCGGTCAACTTCACGGCCACTCCACAAATTACACCCGGTAAAGCGACAAAAAACGGCAGGGCGGCCAACCTGGGCACCCTCACCTTGTAAGGTGTAGAACATCTCTTTTACAGAATAGGTCATTGATCAGGTCGGCAGTGCCGGCCCCTCCTCGCCCCATGTCAGAATGGCCCCACAACCGGGTGCCTGGTAGAGGTCGATTCGATCCATTTCTGGCAGGTCATTACCTGCTTGCCGGCGAATCCACCGAGTGATACTGGCCGAGTCTGTGTCTTCGATACCATCCAACTCATTCAATAGATGATGATCGAGTGCTTTATAGACAGGATTAAATAACTCCTTCACATCACCATAGTCCACTGTCCAACACATTACAGGGTCCAGTGGTGCTGTGAGATGCAGTCTAAGCAGATAACTGTGCCCGTGTAATTGTCTACGACGATCACCTTCTGGTGCACGTTGCAGACGGAGAGCACTCTCAAAGCGTTGCTCTTTCCAGATACGGAAATGAGTTCCATCAAAGTGGCAACCGGCCGTAACAGTTTCATACACCGTCACCCAGGAGAGTTGAGGAAGATACGATTTCAGGCGTTGCCATATCCAGGCCGCAAGCGATTCACTGGTCGGGTTCTCGAGACCAGTAATGTCATTCAAACAAGCATGATCTAGTTCTTCATGAATCGGATGCCAGCACTGATCAAGATGGTCGTAATCAACTCCCATATCCTGATCACCCAAGTTTTGATTGGCATGCAGGATCACCTCGAACCCGTGACCGTGCATACGCCCGCATTGATGACCTGCTGGGACATTGGGTAACTGGTGAGCAGACTCAAACCGATAACGACGCCAGATGTGCGCATTTCCATGTGCATCCAGATCCGCACCCTCATGACGTGTACTTTGAATACCAACCAACTCAATATTCGGCACCCTGAGACAATCACTGATCCAACGAGCCAAATTCTCGTCCGTTGGCACCTCTAGATGATTATTAAGCACGTCATAATCGAGCGAGGAGACACATTCAATGAGCCGTTCTTGCAAAGCATAACTCTCACCACCCGGGAACGACGCCCATCCTTCAGGCAGTTCAGCACGCACACGGGCAAGAAAACTGTGGCCGTGCATACGGCTCGATCGATGACCATCAGGGAGAATACCAACCTTTCTAGCCGCTTCAAATGGCGCGGCAGCTGTATATAAAAGTCGCTCAGTCATCGGCCAGTACTTTCGAATCGTTGAACAAGTGGATCAGGACACCCCGCCTCTTCAAACCCTTTGGCTCTCAACTGGCAAGAGTCACACTGACCACACGGACGACCATTTGGGCCTGGGTCATAACAACTGGAAGTCATGGCGTAATCTACCCCCAATTCCGTCCCATTTTGAATGATCTGAGCCTTGGTAAGATCAATTAGTGGTGTGTGTATCTTTAACTTTTGATACCCCTCAACACCTGCCTTAGTGGCCAAATTAGCCATCTGCTCATAAGCCGCAATGTATTCAGGTCGACAATCCGGATACCCGCTGTAATCCAGAGCATTCACCCCGATGAAGATATCCGAAGCTTCTAACACCTCGGCCCAGGCCAATGCGAATGATAGAAAAATGGTGTTGCGAGCAGGTACGTAGGTAACAGGAATCCCTTCACTCATCGCCTCTGTCGCACGATCTTTTGGTACATCTATATCTGCCGTCAGGGCGGAACCACCAAACAACCTCAGGTCTATATCTGAAATGAAGTGCTGAACAGTTCCCATACGCTTAGCAACCTCAGCAGCCACATCAAGCTCTACGCTATGTCGCTGACCATAGCGAAACGAAAGCGCATGGCATTCAAATCCTTGCGATTTTGCAATTGCTAAAACAGTGGTTGAATCCAACCCACCACTTAGCAGAATGACGGCCTTATTCACTGCTTTGTCCTGGGTATTCAAAATAGATCTTCCTGCGGATTATCTGAAGGCTCAATAGGATCGATCTGATTGGCAAAGGCCACAATCACTTCGACCTCCTGAGGAGTAAACACCACATGACGATTACGAAACCGGTGTCCCAGGGGAATTGCTCCCTCTTGGCGCCATCTCCAGAGTGTCTGGCGGCTTACACCCACTCGCTTCTGTACATCCGTCGCTGTAAAATACTCTAAGTTATTGATTAATATTGTCATTAATAAAGTACGTAAAAATAGGTTTCATGCGTCTCGCTATGTAACACATAGTAACCCCACCAACCCAATTATCAAGCTGTTTCTTGTGGAAATAAAAAGCCGTCTAGCCATAGTATTAATAACATCAAGGCTGTGTGGAAAAAGAAAATTTAGGCGACTCGAAGGTCCAATATATACTCAATAAATATTGTTCTTTTGGTGTACTAAATCTGGGTATGTCCGATTACCATCCTTATATCTGATAACTAGTGATTTACGGACCTCATACACGTTTACGGACCTCAGAAAACCCAAACACAGCCCTAGCCTCCCATACCAAGCAGGCTCAGGCCGTTATCCGTTTAATCAGGTGAATTTCACTAATGATTCCCATTCACTTGCCAGTCTCACAACGCTGACATCTCCTTTTTCTTATTCCTATCCATGATGCCACACTAGGCTTGGCAGTCAATCTTAAAAGGCGATCTTAACCAAACCCTTTATACCCCCCAAAAACCCGCCCAAGATGCCCTCTTTTCTGGAAAGTGACCTCAAAATACCTTCTCTCACTACGAGTTTATATCGACCTGAAACTCAAAACTTGAGCCCACGTGTCCGATTGCCACATAAGACAGCAATACAAATAAGCTAAGCCACTTTTCTTTGCCTTCTATCCCCATCATCACTGGCAATAGGCCTGTGAATACTGTCGCGTGCCCCATAAATCACATTTCCCATTTTGGAAAGCCTGCTGATGTAGAAAATAGGTGACGGTCCAACAAAGGAGATACACATGTCCGACCGTCAATACCAACCAGTCATGGCAAACACAGCAGCCTTCTGGCTTCACATCATCCCCTCCACGCAACCAGGAGGACAATGACATGATCCCGACAGAGCTGTTCGCTGAAATAAAGGAACAAGATGAAATGCCGGTCCCGAATCCCCAGTCCACCCTGGAAGAGCGGGTTGCCGAACTGATCAATGAGGGGATTGCAAAAAACACACGCGAGGCCTTTCAACGCGACAGAAATTACTTCGAACGCTGGGCCAAGTTACGTTTCCAACAACCGACCCCCTACCCGGTATCAGTCGATACGGTGCTACAGTTCGTGGTGGATCACTCAGGCCAAATGCCCGTTGAGATTGAAACACAACTCATTCACGAGGGATATCGCCGAAAACCCGGTCCTTGGGCCCTGTCAACCCTCCGCCGCTGCCTCGCGTCTGTAGCGACGCTTCATCAGCATCTAAACCTTTCAGACCCGACCAAGGATAACCAGGTCAAACTCCTCTTGCGCCGTCTGAGCCGTAGCCGAGGTCGCCGACGCCCACGTAAACTTGCTATCACGGCTGATACCCTGCGTGACCTCATCAATACCTGTCAGCAAAATTCCCTGACCGACTGCCGTGACCGCGCGATTCTCCTGGTGGGATTCAGTAGTGGTGGCCGCCGCCGTTCAGAATTGGAAGCCATTGAGATCAAGGACCTGAGCCCTTGTAACAATGGCTATCAACTCACCCTGCCACTCAGTAAAACGGATCAAACCAGCGAAGGGCTCAATGTTGCCATACTGCACGAGGCAGCAGAGGCTCTCGAGACATGGCTTAAACGTTCCCGTCTGCACAAAGGCAGGCTGTTTCGCAACATTGACCGCTGGGGAAACCTCGGAAAAGCACTGACGGGACGATCAATCCATCGCATCGTGACTCGTCGTCTAAAGCTGGCGGGATACGATGCAAGTCTTTACTGCGCCCATTCACTTCGCTCCGGTTTCTTGAGCGAATCTGGTCGTCAAAAAATCGCACTGGGTGACTCAATGGCGCTCAGCGGCCATAAAACCATTGCTATGGCGCTGCACTACTACCGCGCTGGTGAATGTCACCACAACCCCGCAGCCCGACTACTGGCCCCCTCCTCCGCAGCTGGAAGAGGCCACTAATGGCTACTGTAAGCAAACAACCCAATGGCTCACACCGATACTTTTCACGCAATCATCGTCCTCAGTCCTGGCTTGCTGTCTTCGTCTCTTCGTTCGGACTGCTCGATAGTTCTCTTCTCCAGGAGGCATCTCATTTGCTGCTCGATTTTCCAGTAACACGGATTCTATTGGCTAGGGTCGCCATCCATATGCCGAAGCGAAAGGGAGCATATCAAAGAGGCGATACAGATCATTTCAATAAACTCATGGAGTTACTTGAAAAATGGCTGAGCAGGGAGGGTTGAGTAAATGGAAAATGATGGAGACCCGAGCCAAGGCCTCAACCACTTGAACAACAAGCTTGATATCACATGGCCTATATGTGCTACACTTATTTTGTAGCTTATTTGTGCCACAATAGTTGCAGGAGACACTTATGGCATCCGCCGTCATAAAAAACGAACTTGTGCGCGCCCGAGTGAACGGCGCAGTGAAAGAGGAAGCCGAAAAGGTATTGGATAGTATTGGCTTATCGATGTCCGATGCAATTCGCCTGCTGGCAACCCAGATCGCCGTACGTCATGAATTTCCACTAGAACTAAAAGTCCCAAACGCCGAAACCCGCGCCGCACTGGCTGAGAGTGAAGACATCGACCAGTTAGAGCGTCTAGGTAGCATTAACGCATTATTTGAGTGATTGACGATCACATGGAAATCAGGCAAACCAGCCGTTTCAAGAAGGATCTGAAACGCACTTTGAAAGGCCGCAAGGGGCCGGACGTCCAACGGGTACTAAAAGATATTGTCCTGCCTGCTCTGCTGGCGGGTGAGCCTCTGGACGAAAAATACCGGGATCACGCTTTGGTGGGAGACTGGATTCCCGCTCGAGAGTGCCACGTGTACCCAGACACCCTGCTGGTATACCGCGTGGAGGGCAATTGCTTATTACTGATACGCATAGGCTCTCATGCCGAGTTGTTTGGTTAAAAGCGCGTATAATTTCATACTACTAAGTATGAAGCTTTAATTCTCTCCTACACCTGCCTCCATAAAGATCGACGTCACAACAGAGGACGCTGCACTAAACACTGCATCACGACGATGAGCTGTTCAGCGCCCACATCCTGGAACTAAAAAACTTCAAGGGGCGAATCAAGGCAGAGACCACTGATAGGTATACCTGGCCCTTGGCACTATTTGTCGATTCTTTTCGCACGAAAACCTCTGGCCCATGTGATATAGGCCCCGTTTTCCGCATTGCATTGATTTCGCAGTGTCCTGTTGCGCCGATCTTGTTTTCAGAAACCAGCGTTTTTATTTATCGCGCTACAAGATCCGCGAAAGAATAGCGTCCGTAAACCACACCTTGTGGGACGTCAGTCGCCAGCGCATTCGGGGTACAGTTAGCGTTGCCCTGTCGGGTGAACCACCGGCTGATAACCCTCGGACAGCACACGAACAATACTCTCCGGAGTCAATACCTTGACCTGCTGTTCTGGCGACTTCACGATTCGCCTGTCATACCCCGCAGTTGTCCAGTGCAACAGCGCATCACCCTGCACAAGCCAGGCATCCTCAGCCCCATCAAGCTGGACAAACGTACCATCCGGGAGTGATCCAAGGTGAGAAAACCAGGTCCGTTTCTCGCCATCGGAGGTCAAGCGCTCACGGTGAAGGGCCTCATCAATACCTGCGACCCCGGTTTTTCCTGGTGGTAACTTGTTCGTGTTTTCAGCGAGCCACAGCAATTTGAACTGATTGTAAGCGTCTCGCCGGCAAGTCGCACAGGGGCGATGACCGGCCGCCAGTGCCGCAACCTCATCAAGAAAAAAGAGTTCCGTGTATTGCCCCGGCGACATCACGGTGCGCTGTCGGCCCTTGAATTCAATCTGGCAGATGACCCAGGCCTTACGCACCCAGGCTTTGGTACCGAGTCGACCCTGTGCATCATGCAGGCAGCCGCGGTTTCCCATGTACAGGCCGCGGTCGGTAACAGAGATAATATCCCCCCACGGGGTGACGCGATTCTGGTAAGGCATAGTGATGACATCCTTGTTCAAATATCCTCATTGTCGATCTTTAGCTGTATCGATACAAATAGCTAATAATCGTCATATTTCTAATAAATTATAATTACATTTAATTGAAACAAGACGTATCCAGCCAAGTACCTCAAACTGAAGCAAGCTCATGGAATGCCTATTGCACCGAAGTGATCGATGAACTTGCCACAATGCGCAGCGTAGGGGATGACTGAAAACCAGGTTGCGTGATCTTCTCCAGATGAGTATGCAGACGGGCAATCTCGCCATCCGCATAGTGGGCTGTGATTTGCCTACCAGAGTTATGGCCCAGAATCGAGGCGATTTCAAGATCCGGGACATCCACCGCTCTGAGACGCCGTCCGACCGTGTGTCTCAGATCATGAATCCTCAAACGCCTGAACTCTGTTGGACAAGGCACACCAAATACCGACTCGTATTGGCGACTAGCCTTAGTAACAGCATTCAGCCAGCCATCATTGCGCATGGTGACGAGGGATCGACCCTGGTATGTAAAAACATGATCACAGGTCCTCGCCGGCGACAACCGGTTGATGATTCCTTCACACACCGAGTTCAACACCACTACCCTCGATTGTCCATTCTTGCTGTTTTCTGCGGGAATAAGGAAATATCGAATTTCACTGCCGTGCAGACGACGAAAATACGACCAGCGTAGATTGCAAATCTCGTTATCGCGGAGCCCTGTATTTGTCATGAACAGTGCCATGTGATGCAGATGGTCAGCCAGATGTGGAAAAAGCAACCGCTGTTCTGCCCACGAGATGGGATAGGGCTGTCTCGCGTCCCTCACTTTTTCCATGGGTATGTAAGGAATCGCCCGTAGCCAGAACGTGCCATCCTCCTTTTTCCACTCCCTTGCCGCACGGCGCAGAATCAGCCGCACAAGTGCCAGGTAACTATTGCGCGTATTGCACTTCTTCCCACGCATATCAGATGAGTCCAAAAAAGCCTGAAGACTGAAATGATCTATTGTCTCGACTGGCTTGTCGGCGAGGTATGGGAAAAGCTTAGACAGTTTACCTGCGTCTTTCTCGATGTCTATCCTGGTGGTCGTCAGCAGATGCCGGATACTTGCGTGCCGGAAGGTAATGACCCCGGGTGCATCGGGTTTGCCAACCGATCTGACCAACGCCTCAAGTACTATTTCTGCCTTAGCCCTGGAGCGCTCTCCGGTCGTATGATGGATTCGAAGCCTACGGATCTGCTTGTTAATATAATAGACACCGCTACGTTTATCGCGGTAAAGCCCGGGCATTTTTTTTCGTGGCATGGTGGTTCCCTCAAGTTGATGACCCAAGGATGCACCACGCACCAAATTTCCAAAATACCTGAACCTGAACTCAGACTGCCTGCCTCACACGATGGGGAAACTCGACAAGAGACTCGGGACTTTTCGCCCAACTCATGTTCAACATGGCCTTTCGCTGTCCATCGATCCAGTCATTTAAGCGATACGGTTCACTGGCAAGATCCGGTTTGAGATTGAAAACCTCGTACAAACTGCGCGCCTTACGACCGAGCAGAACAGCGAGTTCCTCGAAAGAGAATCGAATATCCCGTGCCTGCAGATCATTGAACAGAATCCAGTCGAGCATATGTACGTAGTGGAGCGTAGTGACAGAAGCGCTAGAGTGGCCTACCAGTAAAGATACCTGATAAAGAATCGACCTACTGGTATCTTTGTAAGTCAACAGTGTTTCAAAGTGATCTGCTGTCACATCAAGCTCGGCAATTCCTGCCAGGCGGTCATCCATTATGGAGGGCAAGCGCATGGCCTCTTGCACCAACAATTGCATGGTCGCCTGGGTATGACGGGCAACGTGGTAAACCAGGGACGGGTCACCGCTGACCTCACGTATCACTTTATAGATCGGTTCGAAAACTGTGTTGAAACGGGGCAGTACATGGTCTGCGCCCGGATTTGCAAAAAGCAGCACTTCCTGGCTTTTACTCTTTTCAAGTCGCATCTTGCGAAAGTTTTTCAGTTGCTGCAACTCATCATCACTGAGCAAGTCCGTCAAGGGTAACCAGCGGTGGGAACTTACACTCTTCACTCCGCCATGCTCATTATCCTGAATTCTGATGCGAACCTCTACGATGCCTTTGATATCACATATCTTAAGTTTCAAGGCCTCACGCCTTCGAAACCCGGCTCTATACCCCAGGACAAAGATCAAGAAGCATCGCCGTCCAGTGTAATCTTCCGGATTCCGTCCTGGCCAGATCTGACGCTTGATCTCTTCGTATTCCCATTGCGTAATGATGTTTGCCCGCACCGCATGCCGATCCGGCACGAAGCCATCCAGTGACTCGAACCGGATCGGTTCGAGTCCATGCTCGAAGGTCAGGTGCTCATGGAATGCAGCCAAATTCTTTCCAGCATGGACCTGCACCGGTTCCGTCTTATGAAAATCGAGGACATCTTCATACAGGGCGATGATTTCTGCTGTTTCCATCCCGAGCAAATCCCTCGATTCAGCATATGC
>ATLU01000091.1_pt1 | contig 34113 bp, 32 predicted proteins | sample 178751 | NCBI WGS metagenome assembly ATLU01 (sample SAMN02211837, study PRJNA209200) | bioreactor metagenome | isolation source: day 23 sample from continuous culture bioreactor inoculated with sediment... | place: Germany: Wadden Sea | collected 2011
GGCCGCGATGTGGAACAGATCATCCGCGATCTGGTGGACGCCGCGATCATCTCCACCCGCGAACATATGCGTGACGATGTGCGCGCCAAAGCCGAAGCGAATGCCGAAGAACGTGTGATCGAGGCGATTGCTGGCACCGATGCGCGCGATGCCACCCGTGAAATGTTCCGCAAAAAGCTGCGTGATGGGTTGCTGGATGACACGGTGATTGAACTGGATGTCGCCGACACTTCCAACCCAATGCAGATGTTTGATATTCCGGGACAACCGGGGCAGGGCATGGGAATGTTGAACCTTGGCGACATGTTTGGCAAAGCCATGGGCGGACGCACCACGCGCCGCAAAATGACCGTTCGCGAAAGCTATGATGTGCTGCTGGGTGAAGAGGCGGACAAGCTGTTGGACGATGAGATTGTGACCAAAGCCGCCCTTGAAGCGGTTGAGCAAAACGGCATCGTGTTTCTGGACGAGATCGACAAGGTATGTGCCCGACAAGAGGCCCGCGGCGGCGATGTCAGCCGCGAAGGTGTACAGCGCGACCTGCTGCCCTTGATCGAGGGCACCACCGTTTCGACCAAACACGGCGCGGTGAAAACCGACCACATCCTTTTCATCGCATCTGGTGCGTTCCATATCGCTAAGCCCTCGGATTTGCTACCGGAATTGCAAGGACGCTTGCCCATTCGGGTGGAGCTTCGCGCCCTGACAGAAGAAGATTTTGTGCGCATTTTGACCGAAACCGACAATGCGCTGACCCTGCAATACACCGCATTGATGGGCACCGAAAAGGTCACCGTTGATTTCACCGAAGAGGGTATCAAGGCGCTGGCCAAAATCGCCGCTGACGTGAACCGTGACGTGGAAAACATCGGGGCACGGCGACTTTACACCGTGCTGGAACGCGTGTTCGAAGAGCTGAGCTTCAGCGCCCCGGATCGTGCCGGCGAATCCGTGACCGTTGATCAGGCTTTTGTTGATAAAAACCTTGGCGAGCTGGTCAAATCCACCGACACCAGCCGCTACGTGCTGTAATCACTGGTCAGATCAGGCGCAGTCTTGTATCCGTACCCTAATTTCGGAGACATAATTTGCGGCTGATCATCCACATTGCCTTGATCCTTACCCTTGCCGCCTGTGCACCGCGCGGAAAATTGACCTTTCACGCAGGCGCGGGTGAGGTGGGTGAGGTGCAGCGCATTTTTGTCGGCACAACGCGCGATATTGATGAAACCGGCTTTCCCTCTGGCAAACGCGGCGAAACACTGATGCTCGGCAGTGTCGATGTGTCGATCCCGCCTGACCGCGAACCCGGCAGTGTGATTTGGCCCAATAGCAAGACCCCAAACCCGCAAAAACACTTTCTCGTCGATGACTTCGCCGTGCATGAAACCAAAGCCAAATTTCAGGCCGCCATCCAACGTGAATTGCGCAGCCGCACCGGGGATGCGCGGGTCGCGGTGATCTTTGTACATGGGTTCAACAATCGGTTTTCTGAGGGGCTGTATCGCTTTGCCCAGCTTGTCGAAGACCTGAATTTACCCTTCTTGCCGGTGCATTATTCCTGGCCCAGCGCGGGGCACCCATTGGGCTATGGCTATGACCGGGATTCCATGCTGTTTGCACGCGATGGGCTGGAAACTTTGATCGAAACTGTTTCACAAGCCGGGGCAAAAGACGTGCTGCTGGTGGGGCATTCCATGGGCGCGCTTTTGACAATGGAAAGCCTGCGCCAACTTTCGATAGCGGGCAAAACCCGCACCCTCAACAAAATTGGCGGCGTGGTTTTGCTGTCGCCAGACATTGACATTGATATCTTTCGCCAACAGGTGAAGCGGATCGGCAATTTGCCACAACCCTTCTTCATTTTCTCATCGACCAAAGATCGCGCATTGCGCCTGTCAGCCGGGCTGACCGGGCAATCTGAACGGCTGGGCAACACCGCGGACATTAAACCACTGGCAGATTTGAACGTGACCCTTGTGGACCTGTCAGCCTTTAGCGACGGCGCGCAAGATCACAACGTGGCCTTTGCCTCGCCTGCATTTTTGCGGCTTTTGAGCAGTATCCCGGATATCGGCGGCGCCTATGGTGGCGACGCCAGCAATCGCCCTGGCTTACTGCCCGGCACTGTTTTGGTGGTACAAAATGCAACACAATTGATCATTCCGAACTCGTTGCAATAATCACCGCAGTCGGCGCAGATATACGTAATAGGCCCCTTGGCCACCATGTTTTAAATGCGCTTCAGAGATCTGCAAGACATGTTGCTTAAGCGGTGGCATATGCAACCAATGCGGCACCTGATGGCGCAGCACACCGTGGCGCACCGGAATAGGGCCGCCATCATCACGATACTTGCCTTTGCCGGTGATCACCAAGACCAATCGCCGCTCGGCCGCCACCGCATCCAAGATAAAGCGCAAAAGCACCGGGTGCGCACGCGCAATGGTCATGCCATGAAGGTCAATACGCGCCTCAGGTGACAGTCGCCCCTTTTTCATTTTACCAAAGGTTTTGCGATCCATCGCCACATGCTGTGCGGCGACCTGCTCTGCCATTGTCGGGGCAAGATCATGCAGGTTGCTGCGCGGTTTTGCGGTTTGACCAATCCGAAATCTCGGCTGTTTCACCTCGGGCAATTTTGGCGGCTGAAACAGGGTTTCAGGCGAAACAGGGTCTTTTCCTTTTCGGATTGGGTGCATCCGTTCGGTATTATCCGCCACCCTCTTCCACAACATCTTTTCATCTTCGCTAAGCCCGCGGGGACGACGCGCCATGGTCTAATCCTCCGTCTCAAGCGCATAGGCGCGCTGAATGGGGAGCAGCACCAGCATCCGGCCACCATCACGTATTTTCCCCGCAAGAACCCCCGCATCAACCCCCGTGCCCCAAAAGATATCCGCCCGCTGCGCACCCTTTACGCGCGACCCGGTATCTTGGGCGATCATCAGGCGATTAAACGGCTCGGCCCCGGATTTCTCCAACCAAACCGGGGCGCCAAGCGGGGTGTATTTTGGATCAACCGCAAGCGACCGATGCGCAGTGATCGACCGGTTCATCGCCCCAAGCGGGCCCTTGTGCGTCGGCACGCGTGAGACTTTGCGGAAAAACACATAAGAGGGGTTGGACATCAGCAAATCCTGCCCCTCAACCGGGTTACGCTGAACCCAGTTGCGGATCACCTGTTGGGACACTTGATGGCGGTTATAAATCCCCCGACGCACCAGTTCATTCCCCAGTGATTTAAAGGCATGACCATTGTTGCCGCCATAGCCCACACGGATCGCAGACCCGTCCGGTAAACGAATACGTCCTGACCCCTGAATTTGCAGAAACTGCAGGTCAACCGGATCCGCCACCCAGGCAATCTCCAACCCGCGCCCCTGCAGAATCCCGTCTTCTTCAATGATCCGGCGCGGCACAAACGCCTCGCCAGCATCGAGCTCTGGAGGTTTGCGGTAAAGCGGATAACGATAGGTGTCGGACTGATAGCGTGCACCCAGAATTTCCGGCTCGTAATAGGCGGTGAACAGCGGGTCCACGTTATTTTCAATCAACACCGGGCGAAAAAACAGCTCAAAAAACGCACGGCCAGAGCGTTGCTGCTGCGCGACAATGCACAGCGGCCGCCACAGCGGTTCATCCAGGTCAATACAGGTGTCAATAAACACGGACAGGGCCGCGTCATGGTCGTCTTCGGCCCAGCCAGGTAAATCCGCAAACTCCACCACCCGCACGCGGGCATCAGAGGGCAATTCATCCCCCAATCCCGCATAGGATGGCGTGGCCAAAAGGGCCAGCGCGATTGCCAGCCCCCGCAAAATCATCCGCCTGTGGCGACCAATTGCCAATTTGGGTTGTCTGCACCCATCTTGCGCGCAAAGGTCCAGATGTCTTTCTGGGGCTTCACCTCATTGGGGTTGCCTTCGATGATATCGCCGCCTTTATCACGCACCACGGACGTCAGCTCGCCCACAAAGCGCACGGTCACTTCGCCGGTTTGGGTGGCGCTGTCATAATTGGCGTCTTCCAGCTTCAGCTCGCGAAGACCGATGAATTTCGCCTCGACGCTCAAGCCTTGGCTGCGGCGATTTTCGACCACCATTGCAAAGCTTTCATAGACCTCATCCGACAGGAAGGGTTTGATGTCGGCCATTTCACCGGCCTCAAACCCCATCAGGATCATTTCATAGGCACCACGCGCACCGCCAAGAAATTCCCCTACCGAAAAGCTGGGTTCCTGGGCTTTCATCGCCACCAACGCCCGCGCCGCATCACTTTTTTCATCGACGTGATCGGTGATGTCGCTATCTGGACCACCTTCGATCACTTCAAATGCCTCACGGTCCGGGCGCTTGCCCTCTTTCCGTGTGGCTTGTGGTTTTTCAAAGCCTTCGCGCGTGCCAAGCACATCGCGCAAGCGCAAGATCAGGAACAATGCGATGCCAGCCAGCACCAATAACTGGATCAGGGGTGAACTCATGAGAACCTCTTTTGAACCTCTTTTACGGGGCGCTCTGGAAACGCCTTTGCAGGGAGCATATGTAAGTATTGTGTGGGAACAAGTCTACCACGCGAAAGACAAGAAATGAGGTTCTTCATGTGGCTCTTTGCCCTGTTCATCGCCGTTCCACTGGTTGAGATCGGACTTTTCATTCAGGTTGGGGGCGCCATTGGCCTGTGGCCGACCCTTTTGGTGGTCGTTTTGACCGCCGTAATCGGCACGCAGCTGATGCGCGCGCAAGGGGCGCATGCGATGGCACAACTGCGCAACAGTTTTGGGCAAATGCAGGATCCAACCGAGCCGTTGGCACATGGCGCGATGATCCTGTTTTCTGGCGCGCTTTTGCTGACACCCGGCTTCTTTACCGATGCAGTTGGCTTTGCGCTTTTGATACCTGCCTTTCGCACGATGGTGTTCAATTACCTGCGCGCACGCGTAAAAGTGCAAAGCTTTTCAATGGGTCAGGGGATGGGGGCATCACAACCGCATGGCCCCAGATCAGCCAACAATGACGATGTCATTGATGGCGATTTCACCGATATCTCGCCTGACAAACGCCCGACGCATGAGGTCGAAAAAGGTCCGTCAGGCTGGACCAAACACTGATGCTTTATGGTCGCGCAAATAGATGCGCAACCAAGGCGTAAACGCGTTGGGGGATTTGGAAATCTCAGCTTCCAACTTTGCCAAATTCACCCAGCGCACCGCCTGAACCTCCTCCGGGTTCAACGCCAACGCGGGGCGCGTGTCGCAATGGATCACAAAAAGGTCAACAACCTCATGTTCGACCATTCCACCACCCACATCCGCGCGATATTCCAGATTTTCCATCCAAACCGGGTCAAGTCCGGTGATCCCCAACTCTTCGTTCAGCCGCCGAATGGTGCATGCCTTAGGGTCCTCGCCCCAGGCCGGATGCGTGCAACAGGTGTTCGCCCACAGGTTCGGTGTATGATATTTCCCCGCCGCGCGCTGCTGGATCAACACCTCACCGTCGCAGATCACAAACACCGAAATCGCCTTGTGACGCAGCCCTTTCAGGTGCGCTTCCAATTTGCCAACCGGCATCAGGGTGCCATTTACCCAAGTGGGGATCATCGTATCCATCCAAGCCATTTACCCGGTTCTGCACGCCCAGAAAAGCCCCCCAAATCGCATCGGTTGTATGCCCTTCGCCAAGGTGCTAGGCATTCGCCCAAACATATTTCTCAAGGAGAGCCCCATGGCCGAGGAACAAACCGCCCCACTGCCGCCCAAAATGCAGGTTCTGGGTCAGTATATCCGTGACATGTCATTCGAAAATATCCTCGCCCAAAAAGGCGTGGAAGGCGAAGTTCAGCCCGACATCAATGTCGAAGTGGCGCTGGACGCTAAAAAACGCCCGATCGACAATCAGTATGAAATCACCACGAAATACACCGTGGGATCCAAAAACAAATCCGGCGGCGAACAATTGTTTTTGCTAGAGCTGGAATATGCGGGCATTTTCCACGTCGAAAACGTGCCGGACGACCAAATCCATCCCTTCCTGATGATCGAATGCCCACGCATGTTGTTCCCCTTCGTGCGCCGCATCGTATCAGACGTGACCCGCGATGGTGGCTTTCCGCCACTGAACCTTGATACCGTTGATTTCCTTGCACTTTACCGTGCAGAAATTGAACGCCGTGCAGCGGCAGAAGCTGCACAAGCGACCACAAACTAAAGGCGTTTCAGCTTAGTCTGAGAACGTCTTCCACAACGCATCGTCGCCCAGCTTGCCGACAAATTCGGTATGGGCGGCGGTTTCCTCGGCGCTGATGCGCGAGGGCAGAGGGTTGGGTCGCGCAGCTGACCGCCACACGTCATTCCCCGACCCATCCATGCTGCCGCCTTGCGGACCACCCGCCAGCACCAGATCAGGCTGCCGTCCACCAATCAGCTCCAGATAGACTTCCGCCAAAATCTGACTGTCCAACAGCGCGCCGTGCAACGTTCGCGAAGCATTATTGATGTCAAACCGACGACATAGCGCATCCAAAGACGCGGGTGATCCTGGGAATTTCTTGCGGGCAATTGCCAAAGTATCCAGGGCGCGTTCCCACGGAAGCTCTTGATATCCCATCCATTTCAGTTCGGCATTCAGGAATTTCATATCAAAAGCTGCGTTGTGGATGACCAGCTTTGCGTCGCCGATGAAATCCATAAATGCGCGGCCAACCTCTTTGAACACGGGTTTATCTTTCAACAACACTTCGCCCTTTTCCGCAGGGCGCGGCGTCGACAACAGATCCGGCCCAATCCCGTGCACGCCAAACGCCTCGTCCGGCATTCCGCGTTCGGGATTGATATATTGATGATAAGTGCGACCCGTGGGCATGTGGTTGATCAGCTCAAGGCACCCAATTTCCACAATCCGGTCACCCATTTTTGGATCAAATCCGGTGGTTTCCGTATCCAGTACGATTTCACGCATCCAATTTCTCCTGAATATGGTCCAAAACTTCGCGCATAGCGGCTTTTGCACCCTCAAGCGTTTCGGTTGGAATGATCACATCCGCGCGGGCGCGTTTTTCGGAGTCGGGGATCTGTTTGGCCAAAATCGCCTCAAACTGCGCCTCAGTCATGGTGCCGCGCTGCAGCACACGGGCCCGCTGCACCTCCGCCGGGGCAGAGACCACAACCACCAGATCCACATGCTCATGTGCGCCGATTTCAAACAGTAACGGCATGTCGAGAAGCACGATATCTGTCTCTGTTTCAGCCAAAAACCGCGCGCGATCCTCGGCGACAAGGGGGTGCACGATCTGTTCAAGCTGCGCAAGCGCGGTGGGATCTCGGGTCATCCAATCCTTTAACGCGTCCCGGTCCACACCACCCTCAATGATCGCCTCGGGGCAAATCCCACGAACGGGTTCCACCGCGGCACCGCCTGGCGCATAAATGCGATGCACGGCAGCATCCGCATCCCAAATCGGCACGCCGGCCGCTTGAAACATTTTGGCGGTTGTGGATTTTCCCATGCCGATCGAGCCGGTCAGGCCGATAATATAGGGGCCGCTCATTGGCCAAGCACCGCGCGGCGCAAGCCGTCATCCACCACCGGACGCTTGCCAAACCAACGCTCAAACCCCGGTGCGGCCTGATGCAACAGCATTCCCAGCCCGTCCACCGTGGTACAACCCGCCGCATTTGCGGCCTGAAGAAACTGGGTTTGCAGCGGCGTATAGACCAGATCTGTCACCACCTGACCCGGTTTTAGCCCATCAAGCGGCACGCGCAATTCGGGTTTACCCACCATCCCGAGCGAGGTTGTGTTTACCACCGTCACCGCGTCGTCGATCATATTTCCGGCCTGAACCCAATCAATCACATGAACGCGCGTGCCGAATTCGGACCGCAGCCCATCAGCACGGGTGCGGGTGCGATTGGACAGGTAAATCTCTGGCACGCCGATCTCAAGAAGTGACGCAATAATGGCGCGGGCGGCCCCACCTGCACCCAAAATAGCCGCCGGGCCCGCCTTTGGAGTCCAACCAGGCGCGCCTTGGCGCAAGTTTTCAATAAACCCGTAACCATCTGTATTATCAGCATGAATTTGACCATCTTTGCGGAAGATCAGCGTGTTGGCCGCGCCCATCAACGCGGCACGATCTGTCACCAGATCCGCCATCTTCAACGCCGCCTCTTTATGGGGAATGGTCACATTGCAGCCCACAAACCCCGCCTTGGATAAGGTGCGGATCACCTGTTCCAGATTGTCCACGCTGACGCGCATCGGGATATAATGGCCGCGCAGACCCATGGTTTTCAGCCAATAGCCATGCAAGCGCGGCGACAGGGAATGTTCAATCGGGTCGCCGATGACGCCCGCCAGGGGAATTCGGTGTTCGCTCATATGTCCAGCTCTCCTCGCATGATCAGATATGACAGCAGCTCCGTCAGGGGCAAACCCAAAACATTGAAATAATCACCATCAACCTTGGCAAACAGGCGCACACCTTCTTCTTCCAGCTTATATCCGCCGACCGAATGACGAATACTGTCCCAATTTCGCGCCACATAATCGGCGATATATTGCGTGCTGAGATCCCGCATTTTTAGGCGAACCGTCCCGACGTGGCGCCACAAGGGTTCGCCATCTTTATAGAGGACCGCAGCGGAAAACAGCCGGTGGGTCATTCCGGACATAGCCGTCAATTGAGCAATCGCATCATCAATGTCACGGGGTTTTGACATCACCTCACCGCCCAAATCCGCGACTTGGTCACAGCCCAACACCAGTGCATCGCGATGTTTCTCACTAATTTTGCGTGCTTTGAACTCTGCAAGCGCATCCGCAAGATCACGGGACGAGGCCCCTTCAGCCTTTAAAGAGGCCTTAATCATATCTTCATCAATCTTTGCTGGAATGACATCAAAGTTAACGCCCGCATTACGCAACAATTGCGCGCGGATGTCAGAGCCAGAGGCGAGGATGATCTGATCGGTCATAGGATAACCCTGTGGAAAAACTCTGTTTGTTCCGGTGTTCGCTTCAGTGGGAAACAGACCCCTTTGCTGAACCTGCGGATAGATTGGCGTTTCTTAAGATAGTTTCCCGCATTCTTCCACTGTTGAGAAGTTTTCCACGGGGTAAAAATCACAGCGCTGTTGGTCGGGGTTTCCCACATATTTATCCCCAGCTCTTGATCAATGATTGCCCCAGTAAGATTGACGATCTGATGAACTGTCCACGGTTAGGTTAACGATTTGTCCACTTGTGTAAAACTCATGGTATAAATCATTAATCCCCATTATCCACAGGCCCTACATAATCATCATCTTTTCTTCTTATATATATTTATTTTAAGTAAGGATGATCAGCACGGATAAGAAAGCAGGCTTAGAATGGGTGACATTCTCTCAGATTGGTATTTCTGGACCAAATCTCTCCATATCATCTCTGTGATTTCATGGATGGCCGGGATTTTCTATTTACCGCGCTTGTTTGTCTATCATGTTGAGGAAGTGGGTTCAGGCAATGAAACAGATGAACTTTTTCAAACCATGGAACGCCGTCTGCTAAAGGCAATTATGAACCCGGCGATGATTTCCACCTGGATCTTTGGCCTGTGTCTGGTGGCCACACCGGGGGTTGTCGATTGGTCGATGATCTGGCCTTGGCTAAAAGGCGGATCGGTGATTGCGATGACATGGTTTCACATGTGGCTTGGGGCGCGACGCAAAGACTTCGCGGCCGGGACCAATACACTCGCAGGTCGCCGCTATCGCATGATGAACGAAGTTCCGACGCTTTTGATGCTCATCATCGTTTTTTCCGTGATCTTCAAATTCTGAGTTTGTTGACTCAGACGTCAATGCAGCTTATGTGCAGATAAAGCAGGCCGTCCGGCCAATTGCATTTCCCTTTTTAAATGAGACCGCGTTTCACGTTGTCCGCGTAGGAATACCCATGTCAGAAAACCGTCTGAACCTGTCTGAGCTGAAAGCCCACAGCCCCAAAGACCTTGTGGCGATGGCCGAAGATCTTGAGATCGAAAACGCCTCTACCATGCGTAAAGGCGAGATGATGTTCTCGATCCTGAAAGAGCGTGCGGATGATGAATGGGTGATTGGCGGCGAAGGCGTGCTGGAAGTTGTGCAAGACGGCTTTGGCTTTCTACGCGCACCAGAAGCCAACTATCTGCCCGGTCCCGACGATATCTATGTCTCACCTGATGTGATCCGCCAGCATTCCTTGCGCACCGGCGACACCATCGAAGGCATCATCCAGGCGCCCGGCGACAATGAAAACTATTTCGCGATCACCATTGTTGAGAAAATCAACTTCGAAGACCCAGAGCGCGCCAAACATAAAGTTGCCTTTGACAACCTGACCCCACTTTACCCGGATGAACGCCTGAAGATGGAGATCGAAGATCCCACCATCAAAGACCGCTCCGCCCGGATCATTGATCTTGTGGCGCCGATCGGCAAAGGCCAGCGGTCCCTGATCGTGGCCCCACCGCGCACCGGTAAAACCGTGCTGTTGCAAAACATCGCCCATTCGATCGAACAAAACCACCCGGAATGTTACCTGATTGTGCTGCTCATCGACGAGCGCCCGGAAGAGGTGACAGATATGCAGCGGTCCGTGAAAGGCGAAGTTGTGTCGTCCACTTTTGACGAACCCGCCACCCGTCACGTTGCCGTTGCAGAAATGGTGATCGAAAAAGCCAAACGCCTTGTTGAACATAAACGCGACGTCGTGATCCTGCTCGACAGTATCACCCGTCTGGGGCGCGCATTTAACACCGTTGTGCCGTCATCCGGTAAGGTTTTGACCGGTGGTGTCGACGCCAATGCCCTTCAACGTCCTAAGCGCTTCTTTGGGGCCGCACGGAACATCGAAGAGGGTGGGTCGCTGACCATCATCTCAACCGCGCTGATCGACACCGGTTCGCGGATGGACGAGGTTATCTTTGAAGAATTCAAAGGCACTGGTAACTCGGAAATTGTTCTGGATCGCAAAGTTGCCGACAAACGCGTCTTCCCAGCCATCGACATCCTTAAATCCGGCACTCGGAAAGAAGAGCTGTTGGTGGATTCAAAAGACCTGCAGAAAACATATGTTCTGCGCCGGATTTTGAACCCAATGGGCACCACAGATGCGGTTGAATTCCTGATTTCAAAGCTGAAACAGACCAAATCCAACGGCGAATTCTTCGACTCGATGAATACGTAATTATTATTAAACAATGGCTTAGATATGGATACGATCTTTGCACTTGCATCTGCCCGCGGCAAAGCGGGCGTGGCTGTGGTCCGGATTTCCGGGCCACAAGCATTTCTGGCTGCCAAGGCTTTGGCCGGCAAGTTACCTGCACCCCGTAAAGCGGGGCTGCGGCGTCTGTCCACGCTTGACGGTGTATTTCTGGACGAAGCACTGGTGCTGATCTTTGAAGATAACGCCAGTTTCACCGGTGAGCAGGTTGTCGAATTACAGTTACATGGCTCGACTGCGGTGGTGCGCGCGGTATTGGCAGAACTCGGAAAAATCGAAGATTTGCGGATGGCTGAACCGGGGGAGTTCACCCGCCGCGCGCTTGAAAATGAACGTATGGATTTGGCGCAAGTCGAGGGTCTCGCTGATCTGTTGGACGCCGAAACCGAAGCACAACGTAGACAGGCGTTAAAGGTGCTTTCCGGTGCATTGGGTAGGATTGCAGAAGGGTGGCGACGTGATCTGATACGTGCGGCGGCGCTGTTAGAAGCGACCATTGATTTTGCCGATGAAGACGTCCCTGTCGATGTTTCACCCGAAGTTGGTGCGTTGATGAACGGCGTTATAACCTCGCTGACCAAAGAAGTAGAAGGCACCCGTATCGCTGAACGCATCCGGGATGGTTTTGAAATTGCGATCGTCGGACCGCCAAATGCCGGGAAATCGACGCTCCTGAATGCGCTTGCCGGGCGGGATGCGGCGATCACCTCTGAATTCGCGGGGACCACACGCGATGTGATCGAAGTTCGGATGGATCTGGCCGGTCTGCCCGTGACCTTGCTTGATACAGCGGGCATTCGCGAAGCTGCTGACTATGTAGAAAGCGTTGGTATCGACCGCGCGCTTGACCGCGCCACTGCCGCCGACTTGCGTATTTTTTTGCTGGAAAACAGCGAAGAACAGCCGCCGTTCCCGCCAGGTGTTGACGATATTGTGGCGATTGGTAAGGCTGACCTTTCTTCTGGGGTCGGATTCCGACTGTCCGGAAAAACAGGCCTTGGTGTTGATCTCCTTATTGGAAAGATCACCGGTATCTTGGAGGATCGCGTTCAATCCGTAGGTATTGCAACCCGTGAACGCCACCGCCAGGAAATGACCCGCGCTTTGGATGCTTTGGATCGGGCACAAGTTGAGGTACAGTTCGGCGAAGATCGTGCCGAACTTGCCGCAGAAGAGCTGCGGACAGCCATAAGGGCGCTGGATTCGCTGGTTGGTCGCGTAGATGTGGAAATGATCTTGGATGAAATCTTTTCAAGTTTCTGCCTTGGAAAGTGATCAAGTCTTTGGTTTCGAAAGGAGTGTTTCACGTGAAACATTCGAGTTTTGACGTAATTGTTGTGGGGGGCGGGCATGCTGGTGCCGACGCCGCGGCGGCCGCTGCGCGCATGGGCGCGCGGACCGCTTTGATAACCTTGCGACGCGAAGATCTTGGTGTGATGTCCTGCAATCCAGCGATTGGCGGATTGGGGAAAGGGCATCTGGTTCGCGAAATTGATGCGCTTGACGGGCTTATGGCGCGTGTCGCCGACCAGGCCGGTATTCAGTATCGCTTGCTAAATCGCCGAAAAGGGCCAGCCGTGCAGGGGCCTCGCGCTCAGGCAGATCGCAAACTTTACCGCCAAGCCATGCAGACCGAGATTAAGGGTATCGAAAACCTTATTCTGATCGAGGGTGAGGTCGCTGATCTGCTTATGACGGGTCATGCCGTGTCTGGTGTTATTCTCGGGGATGGTTCTGAAATCACCGCTAAATCAGTGATTCTGACCACAGGAACCTTTCTGCGCGGTATCATTCATATTGGTGACGTTCAGCAGGAAGGCGGCCGAATGGGGGACCGCCCCTCGGTTAAACTCGCAGAGCGTATGGATCAGTTTAACCTTCCTTTGGGGCGGTTAAAAACGGGAACCCCACCGCGGCTGGATGGGCGCACCATCAATTGGGACGCTCTTGACACCCAACCGGGTGATGAGGATCCAGTGGTTTTTTCATTTATGAATGCCAAGCCATTTGCGCGCCAAGTTTCCTGCGGGATCACCCATACGAACAGCAAAACCCATGATATCATTCGTGAAAATCTAGATCGATCTGCGATGTATGGGGGGCATATTGATGGGGTTGGTCCCAGATATTGCCCCTCAATCGAAGATAAGATTATCCGGTTTGCTGATAAGGACTCTCACCAGATTTTTCTGGAGCCAGAAGGCCTGGATGATCACACTGTGTACCCCAACGGGATCAGCACCTCGCTTCCTGTGGACGTTCAAGAAGCCTATGTGCGTTCTATCTTCGGATTGGAGGAGGCCGTGATCCTTCAGCCCGGGTATGCAATCGAATATGATTATATCGACCCGCGCGCTTTAACCGAAACGCTTCAGTTGCGTAATGTGCCGGGGTTGTACCTTGCAGGCCAGATTAATGGCACCACCGGATACGAAGAGGCTGCAGCGCAGGGAGTGGTCGCGGGCCTAAATGCTGCGGCGGAGGCTTTGGGGCGAGATAGGATCACATTTTCTCGCTCAAACTCCTATATCGGGGTGATGATTGATGATCTGATCACCCGCGGGGTATCAGAACCATATCGTATGTTCACATCTCGCGCTGAATTCCGCCTGTCTTTACGAGCGGACAACGCTGATCAACGACTTACACCTATCGGCTTGGACATAGGCTGCATTGGTGAGCGCCGAAAACGGGTCTTTGGCCTAAAGAGTGACGCTCTGGTGCGAGGCGCGCAGATTTTGAGAGCGCGTATGTTCTCTCCTCAGGAACTTGAACCCGCTGGAATTTCTGTTCGTAAGGATGGTACGAAGCGTTCGGGATTTGGGCTGCTGTCATTTCCAGAAATTCATTTTCAGGACCTACTTGCGCTCGACGCCAGCTTTGCCACGGTGGACCCCTCTGTCAGGGATCAGTTGGAAAAAGATGCGCTCTACTCGAACTATATTGACCGTCAGGCGAAGGATGTCGAGGCCGTTAAGCGTGATGAAAATCAGGTTATTCCAGAAGATTTCGATTTTGATGGCTTAGATGGCCTATCAAATGAGCTTTCCGCAAAATTATCGTCCGTTCGCCCAAGAAATCTTGCGCAGGCAGGACGTGTCGAGGGGGTGACGCCAGCCGCCTTGACATTGATTTTGGCCAAACTTCGGAAAACAAACCGAAAAAAGAGAGCTTAATGTGACAGATATTGAAGTATTTCAGGCAAAATCGGATGTTTCACGTGAAACATTAGATCTATTATGCATTTATGCCAGCCTTCTGAAAAAGTGGAATCCCGCCATTAATCTGGTCGCACCTTCAACAGTTGATGAGCTGTGGGACCGCCACATGCTGGATTCTGCCCAGATTTTCAACCTTTTACCAGAAGGTGCCACAACGTGGTGCGATGTCGGCACCGGCGGGGGCTTTCCAGGGATCGTCGTTGCGATATTGGCGAAGGCGCAGAAGCCTGATCTTAGGGTCACCTGCATCGAAAGCGATGTGCGGAAGGCGACATTTCTGCGAACAGTGCTGCGCGAAACTGGAGTAAAAGCAGATATTATTAGTGCCCGTATCGAAGACGTACCTGCGCAATCCGCTGACATCCTTTCTGCGCGCGCTTTGGCTTCTTTGAGCAAATTGCTTGAGTTTTCCGAGCGCCACCTGTCACCTGATGGCATCTGCCTGTTCCCAAAAGGCGCACGTCATCAGGAAGAGATTGACGAGGCGCTGGAAACATGGCGATTTGATTTGGAAAAACTGCCAAGCGTTACCCATTCAGATGCTGTTATCCTCAAACTCGGAGCCATTAAACGTGCATGACCACATTCGCCCGCACGGGCCCAAGATTATTGCGATTACGAACCAAAAAGGTGGCGTTGGAAAGACGACAACCACAATCAATTTAGGGGCCGCTTTGGCCGAAAAGGGCCGAAATGTCCTTTTGATTGACCTCGATCCTCAGGGAAATGCTTCGACCGGGTTGGGAATTGACTCAGCTGCGCGTGGATTGACCACATATGATCTGCTGTTGGAGGAGGCACCTCTTCCTGACGTGATTGTCGAGACAGACGTAAAAGGCGTTTGGCTTGCACCCGCCACCACTGATCTGTCTTCCGCTGATATTGAGCTGGTTTCCAACGAAAAACGCAGTCACCTGCTGCACGATGCCGTTCATGGTGATGGGATGCAGGCGTTTGACTATGTTTTAATCGACTGCCCGCCTTCGCTGAACCTGTTGACCGTCAATGCAATGGTGGCGGCGGACAGTGTGCTTGTCCCGCTTCAAAGCGAGTTTTTCGCTCTTGAAGGCTTATCGCAATTGATGTTGAGCATTCGTGAGGTGCGGCAAACCGCCAATCCAAACTTACGTATCGAAGGCGTGGTGCTAACCATGTATGATGCGCGGAACAACCTTTCGCGCCAGGTCGAAGCAGACGCGCGGGGAAATTTGGGCGAGTTGGTCTTTAACACGGTCATTCCGCGCAATGTGCGCGTCAGCGAGGCACCGTCCTTTGCGTTGCCCGTACTGGCCTATGACCCGCAATCCAAAGGCAGCCAGGCGTATCGCGATCTGGCAACTGAACTTGACGGCAGAAAATAGGAGGCAATCATGGCGAATAAACCCAAACACCGAGGGCTGGGGCGCGGTCTGTCCGCTTTGATGGCGGATGTGACGCCGGATCCCGTGGTTGCGAGTCAATCGACAGAGCCGCGCAAGGCGGATCAAATGATGCCGATTGAAAAGCTGCATCCGAACCCGGAACAGCCTCGGCGCCGTTTTACACCCGAGCAATTGGATGATCTGTCCGCGTCGATCAAAGAAAAAGGTGTTATTCAGCCGCTGATCGTGCGCCCGGATCCCAGTGGGGATGGCAGTTTTGAAATCGTTGCGGGTGAACGTCGTTGGCGCGCATCCCAAATGGCGCAATTGCACGAAGTCCCCGTGATTGTTCGGAACTATTCCGACACTGAAACGCTTGAAGTTGCGATCATTGAAAACATCCAGCGCGCCGATCTGAACGCCATTGAAGAAGCCGCCGGATACCGTGATTTGATGAGCCGCTTTGGCCATACGCAGGAAAAGGTTTCCGAGGCGCTTGGCAAAAGTCGCTCGCATATCGCGAACCTTTTGCGCCTTTTGAGCCTGCCGGATGATGTGCAAGAATTTGTGCGCGACGGCAAATTGACGGCCGGGCATGCCCGAACTTTGGTCACCGCTGAGAACCCGGTAGAGCTTGCCAAGCAAATCATTGCGAAAGGCCTGTCGGTTCGCGAGGCAGAGCGTTTGGCGAAGAAACCAGCGGATGCCCCGAAGGCTGCGCCAAAAGTGAAAGCGGAAAAAGACGCAGACACAAAGGCGTTGGAAGGGGATCTTTCCGCCACTTTAGGTATGAAAGTCTCGATTGATCATAAGACAGGTGGCGAGGGTGGCAGCATCACCATCAGTTACAAAAATCTGGACGAGTTGGACGATTTGTGCGGAATTTTGGCCGTTTAGGGCCAAATTAGTCGGGTAAAATTTCGCGAAGAATTCCATTCAACACGGGGCGGCCTTGATCGGTCGCCCTAAGTGTTTCTTGATCAACGGAAATCAAATCCAAATCCTTTAACTCTTTGATTTTATTAGAATCTAATACGGTCTTGAACTGGTTCAGCAATCGGTCAATCTCGACCCCCTCAACCGTTCTTAACCCCATCAAAAGGTATTCTGTTACCTGTTCGGGCAGGGGCACCAACGCTCTCTCGCGCTTGTCATCGTCCCCCAGGGCGTCCGCCAACCATTTGCTCGGCGAGAGAGGGGTTTGTGTTGCCCATCTGTTCCCGTCGATTGTGACCCGCCCATGCGCGCCGGGGCCAACGCCGATCCAATCGCCGGAGCGCCAGTAAATCAGATTATGCCGACTTTCTTCGCCAGCCCGCGCGTGATTGGAAATTTCATAGGCTGGAAGGCCCGCCGCCTTAGTTGCTTCCTGAGTGTGGAAAAACATGTCGACCGCCAGATCCTCTTCTGGAAGCCCCGAAAGCTTGCCCGCCTCAAACCGCGCCCCAAAGGCGGTGCCCGGCTCAATCGTCAGTTGGTAAAGCGACAGGTGATCAGGTTGCATCGACAGGGCGCGATCAAGTTCGGATTGCCACGCGGCAAGGGTCTGGTCTTGGCGGGCATAGATCAAATCGAAACTAAATCGGTCGAAGTGGCTGCGGGCGATGTCCAGCGCGCGCAGACCTTCGTCAACCGAATGCATACGGCCGAGCCGTTTCAAGTCCGCGTCATTTAATGCCTGAAACCCCATCGACACGCGGTCAACGCCCGCGTCGCGATAACCGCGAAAATTCTCGGCTTCGATCGAGGTTGGGTTGGCTTCCAGCGTGATTTCGATGTCGTTGGAAAAGGACCAAAGTGATGCGGCCCGATCAATGATTGCGGCCACGGTTGCGGGGGCCATCAAGCTGGGCGTGCCGCCGCCAAAGTAAATCGAGGTCAGCACCCGGCCCGGCGTGTCGGCGCCGTAGCGATCCAGTTCTTTTAGGTAAGCTGTCAACCAAGCGTCCTGGTCAATACTCGCCGAGACATGGCTGTTGAAATCGCAATAAGGGCATTTCGCGGCGCAAAACGGCCAGTGGACATAAAGCCCAAATCCAGCCGTTTGCCAGTTTTCAAGCAAAGCTACCGGCCACTAATTTGGCAAATGCATCGGCGCGGTGGCTCATTTCATGCTTCTTTGCCGGATCCATTTCGCCAAAGGTAACGTCGAACCCTTCGGGGATGAAAATTGGGTCATAGCCAAAGCCCAAATCGCCGCGCATCGGCCAGGTTAGCGATCCTTCTACGGTGCCCGCAAAGACCTCGTCATGGCCGTCGGGCCACGCAAGGCAAAGGGTGCAACAGAACTTCGCGGTGCGGGGCAGGGGCGCGTTTTTCGCCTCTAACAAAGACCAGGTTTTCTCCATCGCCATTGGGAAATCGCGACCATTTTCGGTCTCGGCCCAATCAGCGGTATAGACGCCGGGGGCGCCATCCAAAGCGTCGACCATAATGCCGCTGTCATCTGACAGCGCAGGCAAACCCGTTGATTTTGCAGCGAAATGTGCTTTGATCCGTGCGTTTCCGGCGAAGGTGTCTTCAGTCTCTTCCGGCTCTTCCAGCCCGTGATCCGCGGCAGACGTGACCGTCACACCAAAGGGCGCAAGCAAAGCTGCGATTTCGCGCAGCTTGCCTTTGTTGTGGCTGGCGATGACCAGCTCTTGACCGTCAAACTTACGGGTCACGTGGTTGCCTCGATCGCAGCCGCCGCCAATTCAGCGCCACCCTTTTCGGCCAGATCCATCAGGCTGTTCATTTGCTCACGGTTAAAGGTGGATCCCTCCGCCGACATCTGAACTTCAATCAGCTTGGCGCCGCACATGACGAAATTTCCGTCAACGCCGGCCTCGGAATCTTCTGGGTAGTCGAGGTCGAGCAGCGGTTGACCGGCATAGATGCCGCAGGACACGGCGGACACGGGGGCCATCAAGGGGTCGGTGGTGATGTCGCCTGCTTTCAGCAGCTTGTTCACCGCCAAACGCAGCGCAATCCAGCCGCCGGTGATCGACGCACAGCGGGTGCCACCGTCGGCTTGGATCACGTCGCAATCGACAGTGATCTGACGTTCGCCCAGACCACGAAGGTCGATACCGGCGCGCAGGCTGCGACCAATCAGACGCTGGATTTCGACGGTACGGCCACCTTGCTTGCCGCTGGCTGCTTCACGGCGCATCCGCGACCCGGTTGAGCGGGGCAACATGCCGTATTCAGCGGTGACCCAACCCTTGCCCGAATTGCGCAAAAACGGCGGCACGCGCTCTTCTAGGGATGCGGTGCAGAGTACGTGGGTGTCGCCCACTTTGATCATGCAGGACCCTTCTGCGTGCTTTGTGACACCAGTTTCGATTGAAATCGGGCGCATTTCATCTAAATTTCGACCTGACGGGCGCATGGCATACCTCTTTGTTTGAGCTTAAAGGCGTGATACCCATGGCGTCGGCATAAAAGCAAGGCGTTTGCGCATGGAAGATGGCTCGGAATTGATGAAAGACATGAACTCGCGGTCGCGAGAGGTGTTTCGCTGTCTGGTCGAGAGTTATCTTGAGACGGGCGACCCGGTTGGATCACGCAATCTGGCGCGCAATCTGACCGAAAAAGTGTCCGCCGCAACGATCCGCAATGTGATGCAGGATCTGGAGTATATGGGGCTTTTGAACAGCCCGCATATATCCGCCGGGCGGGTGCCCACCGATCTGGGGCTGCGCATGTTTGTGGATGGGTTGTTGGAGGTGTCAAACCTTGATCACGCCGACCGCGAAAAGATCGACGCAAGCATCGGTGGCGGCGATGTGGGCGGCATGATGGACCGTGTGGGTCAGGCGCTGTCAGGCATCACGGCGGGGGCGTCGCTGGTGCTGACCCCCAAACAAGAAGCGCCGATCAAACATATCGAATTTGTGTCCCTTGGCGCTGATCGCGCGCTTGTGGTGCTTGTGTTTGCGGACGGACAGGTAGAAAACCGCGTGTTCACCCCGCCAACAGGTCAAACCCCATCCTCGATGCGCGAGGCGGCGAATTTTCTGAACGCCATCGCCGAAGGGCGCACCATTTCCGAGCTGCAAAAGGTGATGGGTGAAGAGATCAACCGCCACCGTCAGGAATTGGACCGCTTGGCGCGTGAATTGGTTGAAAGCGGCGGGGCGCTTTGGGACAGCGAAGGCGACCCACACGAGCGTTTGATTGTCCGCGGCAGGTCGAATCTGTTGGCGGGTGGCACCGATGCGCGGGAACTGGATCGGATCAGAACCCTGTTTGATGACCTTGAACGCAAGCGTGATATTGCCGATTTCCTTGAATTGGCTGACCAAGGCGACGGTGTTCGCATTTTTATTGGCTCTGAGAACAAACTTTTTTCACTTTCGGGTAGCTCTTTGGTGGTTTCCCCATATATGAACTCTGATCGTAAGATCATTGGTGCTGTGGGGGTCATTGGCCCAACGCGACTTAATTATGGACGGATCGTGCCGATTGTGGACTACACAGCGCAGCTGGTTGGAAAGATGATCTCGGATCGAGGATAGAATATGACGGACGAGAAGAAGACACCCGCAGATGATGTGGAAGCGGCGATCATGGGTTTGATGGCCGAGCAAGGCGGAGAAGATTTGATGTCGCTGGACGAGTTGGCAGACGAAGACGTGACACATGTCGATGGCGAAGAAATCTTGGCGCTGCAGGCAGAGCGTGATGAGCTGAAAGATCGGTTCATGCGGGCATTGGCGGATGCCGAAAATGCACGCAAACGGTCAGATCGTGACCGTCGCGAGGCGGAAAATTACGGTGGTTCAAAGCTGGCGCGCGATATGTTGCCCGTTTTTGACAATATGAAACGCGCGGTTGAGGCGGCGTCAAAGATCGACAACGAAGCCTCAAAACCCCTGATCGAAGGGGTTGAACTGACCATGCGGTCGCTGTTGGGCATCTTTGAAAAGCACGGTGTGCGCCTTGTGTCGCCAGAAGTGGGTGACCGGTTTGATCCGGAAGAACACGAAGCGATGTTTGAGGCCCCGGTGCCGAACACCAAGGCCGGCGATATCATTCAGGTGATGGCCGAGGGCTTTATGATCCATGATCGCCTGTTGCGTCCTGCACAGGTGGGTGTGTCGTCCACACCGGGCTAAGCCCGCAAAATTTGCCTCAACAAAGGGCATCAAAAACGCTATAAAACTCCCGCATCGTCGGGAGTTTTTCTTTTGCGCCTTTTCCTTTCCATAGTTCTTCTCATCCTGTCCTTTGCGCCTGCTCAGGCCCAGAATTACCCAAGTTATTCAGAGATCTACGTGAATGATTTTGCGGGTGTTCTGGACGATGATCAACGCAAACGGCTGCGCAGCACCTTGCAAGAGCTTAAGGAAAAGCGCGGGATTGAATTTACGGTGGTCACCCTGAACACGCTACAAGATCATGACTATTCCGGCGCAATTGAACCCTTTGCCACCGGGCTTTTCAACAGTTGGGGCGTCGGGGATGCCAGCAAAAACGATGGCGTCATGTTGCTTGCGGTGATCCAGGATCGGGTGATGCGGATTGAGGTGGGGTCGGGATACGGCACATCCATGAATGGCCCAATGCAGCGCGTGATTGACGGGACAATCCTGCCGCAACTTCGCGATGGCAATTACCCTGAGGGGCTATTTTCCGGCGTGGAAGAGGCGATCTATCAGATCACGGGGGCTTACCCCGGCGATTACGATGCTCCGCAATATGAACAGATCGCCAAACGCGGTTGGCGTTGGGCAGAGGGGCTGATCTCTGGTCTGGGCGCTTTTGCTTGGGCAGTGTTGGCCCCAATCGGATTTGGCCTTTGGCGCGTGTGGAAATTCATCTCACGCCGTCGCCCGCGCAAATGCCCCAATGATGGAACTTGGATGATCTGGTTGGGCGAAAAAGATGATGATGCGCACCTGATCAAAGGGCAGATCCGAGAAGAAGGGCTAAAAAGCGCTGACTATGATGTATGGCTTTGCCCAGCGTGCGACCACTCCCACGTCATTCGGCATGGGGCTTGGTTCAGTTCCTACAGCAAATGTCCCCGATGTACGTTTCATACGCTGCAGACTGAGACAACCGTTCTGACATCGCCGACCACAAGTAGCACAGGCAAAGCAAAAGATGACTACCATTGCCTGAATTGCGATGAGAGTTGGAGCGCAACACGGACGCTCGCCAAGATATCGAAAAGCTCCTCTTCCTCCTCCTCATCTGGTGGATTTGGTGGCGGCAGCTCAAGCGGCGGTGGTGCGTCAGGCAGCTGGTAACGTGGTCCAACTTATTGCGGCAGCAAATCTTTCAACTGATAGACCAGGTTCAATGCCTCACGCGGGCTAAGACTGTCGGGATGGATGTCTTTTAGGCTCTGTTCCACTGCAGAAGGCTCATTTTTCTGTGGCGCCGGGACGGGGGGCATTGCCGCAAACAGCGGCAGATCATCAATCATCGCCTTGGCACCATTGCCCTCGCGCTCGCCTTTTTCCAAAGCGGCCAAAACCACATTTGCACGTGCGATTACCGTGTCGGGCAGACCGGCAAGTTTGGCAACCTGAACCCCATAAGACCGATCCGCAGCCCCCTTGCGCACCTCATGCAGGAAAATCACCTCGCCTTCCCATTCCTTGACGGCGATGGTGGCGTTTTCCACTCCATCCAGCTTGTCCGCCAGTTGGGTCATTTCATGATAATGGGTGGCAAACAGGGCGCGGCTTTGGTTGGTGTCGTGAAGATGCTCCAGCGTGGCCCAGGCGATTGATAGCCCGTCATAGGTCGCCGTGCCGCGGCCAATTTCATCCAAAATCACCAAGGCGCGATCATCCGCCTGGTTCAAAATTGCCGCCGTTTCAACCATCTCAACCATGAATGTCGACCGCCCACGCGCCAGATCATCTGATGCGCCCACGCGGCTGAACAGCTGTGACACGATACCAATTTCCGCAGATTTCGCAGGAACATAACTGCCGGTTTGTGCCAGAAGTGCAATCAACGCATTTTGCCGCAGAAAGGTCGATTTACCCGCCATGTTCGGGCCAGTCAAAAGCCAGATATGCGCGCGCTCTGCCCCGTTTGAAAGGTCACAATCATTGGCAATAAACGGCTCACCTGCGCGGCGCAAAGCGGCCTCAACAACCGGATGACGCCCGCCCTGAATGTCAAATTTTCGACTGTCATCGACACGGGGCTGGCACCAGTTTTCAGACCGCGCAAGATCGGCGAGCCCGCAGGCCACGTCCACCTCAGACAGGGCGCGCGCGGTGTCGGCGATCTGCGCTGCACAGTCCAAAATCGCACGAGATAGGGTGGAATAGAGACGTTTTTCGATCGCCAGCGCCCGTCCGCCCGCATTGTGGATCTTGGTCTCCATCTCGCTTAACGGCACCGTTGTAAAGCGCACCGCATTCGCGGTTGTTTGACGATGGATAAACGTCTCTGACAAGGGCGGGCCTAGCATTTTCTCCGCGTGGGTCGCGGTGGTTTCAATGAAATAGCCCAGCACATTGTTGTGCTTGATTTTCAGCGTGCTGATGCCGGCAAGACTGGCATATTCCGCCTGCATTCCCGCGATCACCCCACGCCCTTCGTCGCGAAGTTGACGGGCGTCATCTAGATCTGTGTCAAAACCGGGCGCGATAAACCCGCCATCGCGCGCCAACAGGGGAGGCTCCGCAATCAAAGCATCCTCAAGCAGTGACAACAGCGTGTCATGACCCAGCAAATGACCGCTGGCGCGCATCAGTTTTTCTGGCAAGGCCTCGGCATTGCAAAGCTGCGCCGAAAGTTCAATTGCGGCGCCCAGACCTGCACTAATGGCCGCCAGATCACGGGGGCCGCCGCGTTCCACCCCAAGCCGAGACAGCGCGCGATCTATGTCTGGAGTTTTGCGCAGAGCGGCGCGCAAATCATCGGCCATACGGCTCTGATCCACCAGAAAAGACACGCATTCAAGGCGGGCGTGAATTTCCGATAGGGTGCGGGATGGCGAAGAAATGCGCCGTTCCAGCAAGCGGCCGCCGCCTGGTGTGACGGTGCGATCCACGACAGCCAACAGCGATCCATCCCGCCCACCAGACATGGCGTGGGTCAGCTCCAGATTGCGCCGGGTTGCGGCATCGATTTGCATGGTTCCGTGTGACATTTCGCGGACGGGTGGGCGCAACAGCGGCAGTTTGCCTTTTTGCGTAATCTCAAGATATTCGACGATTGCCCCCATGGCGCCCAATTCAGCGCGGGTGAAGGTGCCGAACGCGTCTAATGAACCGACGGCGTAAAGTTCTTGCAGACGCTTTTCGGCACTGGTGCTGTCAAAGGCGGCACGACCAAGGGACGAGGGGGAGGCGCCTGATTCAGAGACTATTTCAGCCAAATTTGTCCCGGATTGATCAGATAATACCACCTCGCGTGGACCGAGACGGGCCAATTCAGGCGACAGGCGCAGATGCGAGCAGGGCATGACGTGGAATGCACCGGTAGAGATGTCGACCCAAGCCAGAGCAGCCTCATTACGGACCTCGGCAAAGGCGGCCAGAAAATTGTGGCGGCGCGCGTCCAAAAGGCTTTCTTCGGTCAGCGTTCCGGGGGTCACAAGCCGCACCACGTCGCGTTTCACGACGGATTTTCCGCCGCGCTTTTTGGCCTCGGCGGGGCTTTCCAATTGCTCGCAAACAGCAACGCGAAAGCCTTTTCTGATCAGCGTCAGCAGATAGCCCTCGGCGGAATGCACGGGCACGCCGCACATGGGGATGTCTTTGCCCAGATGTTTGCCGCGTTTGGTCAGCGCGATATCAAGGGCCTCAGCGGCGGCCACTGCATCGTCGAAAAACAGCTCGTAAAAATCACCCATCCTGTAGAACAGCATTGCATCGGGGTAGCCCTGTTTGATGTCGAGAAACTGCGCCATCATGGGCGTGATTTTGGCCTGAATGTCGCTCACGATTGTGGGCTCCCCTATCTGGTTTGGGGCAGAATAGGGGGTCTGGCGGATGGGTGAAAGGGGTTGATTTGGGGTGGGCAAACTATTCCCAAAACGGGAGCTTTCTAATACTAGAAACTAGAAACTAGAAACTAGAAAACTAGAAAACTAGTTTTCTGGTATTCCCCTCAGGTGTTCTTGCGTCGTGAGACCCAATTCCAGCTTGAGGCACACATTTCGTCCAATCCAAGTTCCGCCGTAAACCCAAGAAGGTCGCGCGCTTGGGTGGGGTCGGCATAGACGCTGGCCACATCACCCTGACGGCGCGGTGCGATCCTATGGGGTAGGGGTTTTCCGGCGGCGCGGGCATAAGCGTTCAGCATATCAAGCACGGAATACCCGATACCGGTGCCCAAGTTCACGGTATGAGATGTGCCACTTTCGAGCAGAGCTTTCACCGACAAAACATGGCCACGTGCGAGGTCCATCACGTGGATGTAATCGCGCACACCGGTGCCGTCTGGCGTGTCATAATCGCCCCCAAACACGGCCAGTTCGGCCAGCTCACCCGTCGCCACTTTTGCAATATACGGCATGAGATTGTTGGGAATGTCACTGGGATCCTCACCAATCAGCGCGCTGTCATGGGCGCCGGCTGGATTGAAATAGCGCAAGATGCCAAAGGCCCATTTGCTGTCGGATGCGGCGACCTGTTCCAGCGATTGTTCACAGGCCAGTTTGGTGAACCCATAGGGGTTGGTGTAACCGCGCGGGGCGTTTTCGGGCACGGGCAGTTGGTCGGGCTGGCCATAGACGGTGGCGGAGGATGAAAACACCAGTGCGTTGGTTCCGGCGCGATCCATAGCGCGCAGCAAAGAATAAAGCCCGGCGATATTGGTGTTCATATATTCAAGGGGGATGTCTGCACTTTCCCCCACGGCTTTCAGCGCCGCGAAATGGATGGCCGCGTCGATCTTATGATCGGCAAAGATCTGATCCAAAAGTGCCCCATCCAGCACGTCCCCTTTGTAACAGATCACCGGAGCGGCGGTGAGCACCTCGAGCCGGTCAATCACATCGGGGCGGGCGTTTGAGAAATTATCAAGGACAACAACGTCGAAACCCGCTTTGGTCAGCTCAATATAGGTATGCGACCCAATAAATCCCGCACCACCGGTCAAAAGCACTTTTTGGGACACAATCACTCTCCTTACAACATGTTGGGTCAGATATACGGTGAACGGCGCACAAACGCATCAATGATTTGAAAATCAGCAGGAGATCAAGGTTCCTCGTGGATTGATTTTAGATTATTGCGCTAACAGGCGTTCTGTATTTAATACTATTGCGCAAGATGACGGTAAATGGGTTAGAAAAATGCGCGAATTGAGGTTGAGCCTTTATCCTAGCCCCTGTATGGGTTTGGGTCGAGACAGTCGCATAAAAGGCCCAACCCCATGCCCAAACACCGCATTACCGACGAAGAGGCGCTTGCCTTCCATCTGGATCCAACGCCCGGCAAGTTTGAAATCACGCCCACGGTCCCAATGACCACACAGCGGGATCTGTCCCTTGCCTATTCCCCCGGTGTTGCGGTGCCTTGCGAGGCGATCGCGGCAGACCCTGCGCTGGCCTATGATTACACCAACAAGGGCAACCTTGTGGCGGTGATTTCCAATGGGACGGCTGTGTTGGGATTGGGCAATTTGGGCGCGTTAGGGTCGAAACCTGTGATGGAGGGTAAGGCGGTTCTGTTCAAACGCTTCGCCGACGTGAACTCGATCGACATCGAGCTTGATACCGAAGACCCCGATGAGTTTATCAACGCGGTGCGCCTGATGGGGCCAACCTTTGGTGGCATCAATCTTGAGGATATCAAGGCGCCTGAGTGCTTCATCATTGAGACAAAAGCTCAAGGAAGTGATGGACATCCCGGTTTTTCACGACGATCAACATGGCACCGCCGTGATCTGTGCCGCCGGGCTTTTGAATGCGCTGCATCTGTCTGGTAAAAAAATCGAAGATGTTAAGATCGTCCTGAACGGCGCGGGGGCCGCCGGAATTGCCTGTATTGAACTGATCAAATCCATGGGCGCGCGGCACGAAAACTGTATCGCTTGCGACACAAAAGGTGTGATTTATCAAGGTCGTACCGAGGGTATGAACCAGTGGAAATCGGCCCATGCCGTAAACACCGACCTGCGCACGCTGGAAGAAGCGATGGAGGGCGCAGACGTCTTTCTTGGCGTGTCCGTCAAGGGCGCCGTGACCCAGGATATGGTGAAATCCATGGCCGATAATCCGGTCATTTTCGCCATGGCCAACCCCGACCCGGAAATCACCCCGGAAGAGGCGCATGAGGTGCGCAATGACGCCATTGTCGCCACCGGTCGTTCGGATTATCCGAACCAGGTGAACAACGTGTTGGGCTTTCCTTACCTCTTCCGTGGCGCGCTTGATATCCACGCCCGCGCCATCAACGATGAGATGAAAATCGCCTGCGCCCAAGCGCTTGCGGAACTTGCGCGCGAAGATGTGCCAGACGAAGTGGCGATGGCCTACGGCAAAAAGCTCAGCTTCGGGCGGGATTACATCATCCCAACTCCGTTTGACCCGCGCCTTATCTATATGATCCCCACCGCCGTGGCCCGTGCAGGCATGGACACCGGCGTCGCCCGCCGCCCGATCATTGACATGGAAGGGTATGAACAAAGCCTGAAGGCGCGCATGGACCCAACCGCCTCGATCCTGCGTGGTATCACCGCGCGGGCGCGCAAAAACCAAGCAACGATGATCTTTGCCGAAGGCGACGACCCGCAAGTGTTGCGTGCCGCCGTGCAATATCAGCGCAACGGTTATGGCCGTGCCTTGGTTGTTGGCCGTCAGGACAATGTGCGCGCCCAGCTTGAAACCGTGGGCCTTGGCGACGCGGTGCGTGAGCTGCGCGTGGTGAATGCTGGCAATACCGAGCATTTCGACGAGTATAAAGACTTCCTTTATGGCCGCCTGCAGCGCGACGGGTTTGACCGTCACGATGTGCACCGTCTTGCCGCGCGGGACCGTCACGTGTTTGCATCGCTGATGCTGCAACATGGGCATGGCGATGGGCTGATCACCGGGGCCACCCGTAAATCAGCTTACGTTCTGGACCGGATCAACCATGTGTTTGACGCCCGCGCCAGCGACGGTGCGGTTGGCGTGACCGCGCTGTTGGTCAAAGGCCGCATCGTGCTGATGGCGGACACTTTGGTGCATGAATGGCCGGAAACCGAAGACATGGCCGACATTGCCGAACGCGCCGCCGCCGTGGCTCGCGGGTTGGGGCTAGAACCCCGCGTCGCCTTTGTCAGCTTCTCGACCTTTGGCTATCCAAAATCAGAACGTGCGCAAAAGCTGCACGAAGCCCCCGCCATTCTGGACGCGCGCGGCGTGGACTTTGAATATGATGGCGAAATGACCGCAGATGTGGCCCTGAACCCGGACGTGATGGCGCAATATCCGTTCTGTCGTCTATCGGGTCCTGCCAATATCTTGGTTGTTCCTGCCCGCCATTCCGCGTCGATTTCGGTGAAAATGATGCAGGAACTGGCCGGCGCCACCGTGATTGGCCCAATTCTGTCCGGCATTGATAAGCCGATTCAGATCTGCTCAACCAACTCGACCTCTAACGACATCCTGAACATGGCGGTTCTGGCCGCCGCACGTTTGGGAGAGAAGAAATAGGGACTAATTCAGCCCAATAGCGCGAATTTGACCCACCACATAGGCCTGCCCTATCCTTGGGCATGGGTTATGTCCTTTCTCATTGGCGCGGAGAGTTCTCTCTGGCGCGGTCGTTCTGGCTGAACGGGGTCGCTTTGCGGCTGGTCCTCTATGGCGCACTGGCGATTTTGATCCGGGACAGCCCCGTCGCACGGCCCTTGGCGCTGGGCGCGGTAGGGGTGGACCTTGTCGTTCTGATTTGGCAATGCACCGGATATTTTCGCGCAGCAGAGCGGAATTTGCGTGGATTAGGGTCTATGTTGCCACTTTGGGGCGGAATGTTTGCCCTGATTGTTGCGGTGTTTGTGGTGCTGACGCAATGGTGGGGGTTGGCGTTGGCCACCCATGTTCCACCAGACGAGGTGCCCTATTCCGTACAGCGCGATCAACTGCACGCCTCAAATTATGACATGCGCGTCTCAGAGGATGGCACCATCCTTACCTTGCGCGGCGTGATCGCGCTGGGCGCAACCAAACGGTTCATGGCGCTTTTGGCAAAACACCCCGATCTGCGCCATGTGCATCTGACCAGCAATGGCGGAAATATCTTTGAGGCGCGCGGGATCGCAAAGCTGATCCTTGCGCATGAGCTGAGCACATTTGTCGGACAGGATTGCAGCTCGGCTTGCACCCTTCCGTTTATCGCCGGAAAGATGCGGGGCATTGCCCTGAATGCAAGGTTGGGATTTCACGGATATCTTCTCACCAATGCGTCGCAAACGCCGCACATTGATGTGGCTGCTGAACAGGAAAAAGACCGCGAACTTTTCCGTGCGCGCGGGGTAAGTGACGCATTTTTGGAGGTGATGTTCCAACGGTCACACGCTGAGATTTGGACGCCAGATTTGGGCGTCTTGCGTGCTGCCGGTGTGGTGAACACGGACGCGTTTTAGGGATATTTGAGGGTTTAAACAGTTTACAGTTTTGCCGCCGAGACCTTTAAACAGTTTAAAGTTTGGCGATTTGAAACTTTAAAGAGTTTAAAGTTTTCGCAAAGAAAAACCCCCACCAGATGGCGGGGGTTTTTGTGTTTCAGACTGGTAATATTCAGTCGATGATTGCGTTCAGCGTGGCTGATGGGCGCATCACTTTTGTTTTCAATGCGGCATCAGGGCGGAAATATCCACCGATGTTTGCCGCTGGACCTTGCGCCATTGCGAGCTCTGCCAGAATGGCCTCTTCGCCGTCGGCCAACGCTTTTGCAACAGGGGCAAATTCCGCTGCCAAATCAGCATCTTGCGTCTGGGCCGCAAGCGCATCTGCCCAGTAACGTGCAAACCAATAGTGGCTGTCACGGTTGTCTGGCTCACCAACTTTGCGGCTTGGCGAGCGGTTGTTGTCCAGAATACCTTGGGTCGCAGCTTCTGCCGCCGCACCCAAAACGCCCGCTTTTGCGTTGCCTTTAACGTCGGCGAGGAAGTTCAAGCTTTCACCTAAGGCACAGAATTCGCCCATAGAATCCCAACGCAGATGGTTCTGTTCAACCAGTTGCTGAACGTGCTTGGGGGCGGAGCCGCCCGCGCCAGTTTCAAACAAGCCGCCGCCTTGCATCAGCTTCACAATCGACAGCATCTTAGCCGAAGTGCCAAGTTCCAAGATCGGGAACAGGTCGGTCAGATAATCGCGCAGCACGTTGCCGGTGATGGCGATGCTGTCTTTGCCCGCGGTGATGGTGATCAGCGACTGACGGGTGGCTTCGCGTGGGGCCATGATCTGGAATTTGTCAGCAACACCAGCGGCTTGCAGGGCGGGCTCAACCATTTTGATCAGTTCGGCGTCATGGGCGCGGTTGGCGTCCAGCCAGAAAATGGCTTCGGAACCGGTCAGGCGTTGACGGTCCAGGGCAAGCTGGATCCAGTTGTCGACTGGCGCCTTTTTCGCCGTACAGGCGCGCCAGATGTCACCGCCTTCAACCTCGTGCGAATGCAACGTCTCGCCGTTTGGCAGAACCACGCGGATCACGCCGTCAGCGGGTGCTTCGAAGGTGGTGGGGTGGCTGCCGTATTCTTCGGCTTTTTGCGCCATCAGGCCGACGTTTGCGACGGACCCAACGGTGGACACGTCCATTTTACCGTTTTCTTTGAAGAAGTTGATGCTCTCGTCATAGATGGTCGCATAGCAGTTGTCGGGGATCACACAATTGGTATCCCCTTTGTTGCCATCCGCGTCCCAGCCTTTGCCGCCCGCGCGGATCACGGCGGGCATAGAGGCGTCGATGATTACGTCTGATGGGACGTGCAGGTTGGTGATGCCCTTGTCGGAATCAACCATATACATCGCGGGGCGATCTGCGGTCACGGCGTCGATCGCGGCCATGATGTCAGCGTTGTCTTTCACGCGGTCGATCAGGTCACCCATGCCAGAGTTTGGGTTCACGCCAGCGGCCTCCAGCTCGGCACCGAACTTGTCAAACACAGGGGCCAGCCAAGCCTTAACAGCATGGCCAAAGATGATCGGGTCGGACACTTTCATCATGGTCGCTTTCATGTGAAGCGAGAACATGGTGCCGTCTTTTTTGGTGTCTTCAATGGCGTTTGCCAAGAAGGTGGACAGGGCTTTTGCTGACATGAATGTCGCGTCTGCCACGGTGCCTTCTTCCAGCGGCCAGCTGTCTTTCAGAATGGTTGTTGTGCCGTCTTTGCCAACAAATTCGATCTTCGCATCACCGGCCTGTGCCGCCGTGATGGTTGCTGCTTTTTCGTTTGCATAGAAGTCGTTACCCGGCATCGACGATACTTTGGTCTTCGATGTTGATACCCATTCACCCATCGAATGCGGGTTGTTTTGGGCATAGTTTTTCACGGCTTTGGCCGAACGACGGTCCGAGTTGCCCTCACGCAGAACCGGGTTCACAGCGGAACCTTTGATCCCGTCATAACGTGCGCGTACGGCTTTTTCTTCATCGGTTTTCGGCTCCTCCGGGTAATCCGGCAGGGCGTAGCCTTGCGCCTGAAGCTCTTCGATTGCGGCCACAAGTTGCGGCACAGATGCCGAGATGTTTGGCAGTTTGATGACGTTGGCATCGGCGGTTTTCACCAGCTTGCCCAGCTCGGCCAGATCGTCGTTTTGACGTTGCTCTGCGGTCAGGCTTTCGGGGAAGGTCGAAATGATCCGGCCGGCCAATGAGATGTCTTTGGTGCCCACGGACACACCCGCCGCTTTGGTAAAGCGTTTGATGATGGGCAGGAACGAGGCGGAGGCAAGCTCCGGCGCTTCGTCTACAATGGTATACACAATATCCGGCTGTGAAGTATCGGTCATGACAGAACACCCCTTTTTTTTCGATGAAAGGTTAGAATGCGCGCGAAAGACCGCTTCGGGCGCAGAATTGGATTTGACCCTGACATACACAATCTGCGCATGAAAAAAAAGGGACTTGAACGTGGATCGGCGAATTAGTCGCGGGCAATCAGCGGTAAAATTTGTTTGGCCAGCAGATAGTGAGAAGAAATTTCGCGACCATCGTGGATCAGAGAGAAAACACCATATGGATTGGGGACAAGGGTTCGTGCTTCTGCCGCTGAGGTGATTTCGATGGCGCGAAATGGGATGTCCAAGGTCTCGGCGGCGGCACGGGCATGTGTCACCGCATCTTCGAGATAGGGGCATTGCGCGGAATGAAGAACCGTCATTCCCGGCCCAAAGGCGGCGGCTTTTGCGGACCAGTTTCCTGATAAACGCGGGGGATCCGCAGGGGAACTGGACTTTAGCATCAGGTCGTAGCCCGGTGCAGCGCTATCATCAGATTGGTATCCGTGGTGGGTCAGGATACCTTTATCGATCAGCCAGTTACCTGAACTTGTCAGGGCGACCACGCCTTTATATCCGTTCTCACGCGCCCAATCCTCAACCTCATTCAAGAGTTGAGTTGAGAACCCATTCCCTTTGCTTTTCCCCACAACCCAAAGGCAGTGGATCACCACAAAATCATCAGCATTTTCAATGCCGCGCCAGGCAAATTTGCCGGGGATGAATTCAATGAAACCGCGTTCTTTGTTGCCCAACAGGCGAAGCTGCAGCCCCTCGGCAAAGCGGGCATCCAGCCACGCCTTTTTACGCTTCCAAGCGCTGGTTTTCCGGGCGCTCATTTTGCAAAAGAACCCGTGTTTTTCGACGGTCTCAGCTGTGACGGTAATGATGGGATTTGAATGTAATTGGGTCATGGTGGCAGTGTGCACCTGTGGGTGCGGGTTGTCTCTGACCAAGGTCAAAACCGAGGCGCGAGGCCCCGGTTTTGCTTCAATTCGCTATGGCGAAGGGTATTACAGACGCGAGATAATGGCGTCGGCAAGCGTGGAGGTGTTGCCCGTGCCACCAAGATCAGGTGTCGCACCATCGCCGGATTGCACGGTGTCGATCACCGCTTGGCGCAGGCGATTGGCGTCTTCCACACGGCCCACATGTTCCAGCATCATGCCTGCGGCCATTAGGAAAGCGCAGGGGTTGGCAAGGCCTTTTCCGGCAATATCAGGAGCGGATCCATGTACCGCTTCAAAGATCGCGGCGTCTTCACCGATGTTGGCGCCGGGGGCCAGACCCAGCCCGCCAATAAGGCCAGCGGCGAGATCAGACAGGATGTCACCAAAGAGGTTTGTCGTGACAATCACGTCAAAGGCTTCGGGGTACATGACCATCTGCATCGCGCAGGCGTCAACGATCCGCTCGTCATAGTCGACGCGGCCTTCGTATTCCTTCGCCACGTCGCGCGCCTCTTCCAGAAACATGCCGGACAGCAGTTTCAGGATGTTGGCCTTGTGCACGATGGATACTTTTTTGCGGCCATTGGCGACGGCATATTCAAAGGCGGCGCGGGCGATGCGGCGGGCTTCGGCTTTTGTGTTATAGCCGGTTGAATAGACTTTGCCTTCGGGGTCGCCGTTGTGTTCAATATACCCTTCGTCGGCAATGTAATACCCTTCGAGGTTTTCACGGAAGATCACCATATCAACCCCGTCAAAGCGGCCATTTTTCTTGATGGTTTTGGTGGGGCGCACGTTTGCGTAAAGCTCAAATTCCTGACGTAGTTGCAGGTTGATTGACTTGAAACCACCGCCAACGGGCGTGGTCAGCGGGCCCTTGAGGGCCAGTTTGGTGCGATGAATACTATCGAGCGTCGCCTGCGGAAGCGGCACGCCAGCGGCGTCGATCCCGGCCATACCTGCCTGTTGCACATCCCACTTAAAGGGCGCACCCATGTGGTCCAGAATGGCGGTGACGGCTTTGGTGATCTCAGGTCCGATCCCATCGCCGGGGATCAGGGTGGCTTCGATTTGGCGTGTCATGGCGGGTCTCCAGGCTTGGAAATTTATAAATTCTTATAGCCCATATAAATGGTATACAATGGAATACAATAGGAAAGTGACCCTCAAAAACCGGGAAAGACGGCAGAGATTTCCCCGCGCCTCACCGTATTTCTCTTGCGCATGAGGATTGAAAATATAGGGTTTTGCTAAAAAAGAGGCCCTTATGACTGTATTCTGTTTTGGTTCCATCAATATTGACAATTTTTATCAAATGCCGCATTTGCCCCAACCGGGTGAGACGCTGGCCGCATTGGGTTACTCATGCGGATTGGGGGGCAAAGGGGCCAACCAATCGGTCGCCAGCGCACGTGCTGGGTGTGAGACAAAGCACATTGG
>ATLU01000093.1_pt1 | contig 33351 bp, 26 predicted proteins | sample 178751 | NCBI WGS metagenome assembly ATLU01 (sample SAMN02211837, study PRJNA209200) | bioreactor metagenome | isolation source: day 23 sample from continuous culture bioreactor inoculated with sediment... | place: Germany: Wadden Sea | collected 2011
ACATCTGAAACACGAAAATCCCTTTTTACACAGCGCCATGGAGGCGCGGAACCCCGATTCTTCCAGACAAACGGCAGTCGTGCATGAGGAGCACGAACGTGCAATACGCCGTCTTGAACAGACCATCCAGCAGGTGGAGTCCGCCAGTCGGGAGATGAAGGCCGCATTAATGACACGTCTGTATCGCCAAGTGGCGCTGTTTGTCGCTGACAACTTCGAACACATGCATGCCGAAGAGACGGAGAACATGCTGCAGTTGTGGGCCTGTTACAGAGATGAGGAGCTAGTGAAGCTTGAACATGAACTGGTTGCGGCGGTTCCTGCCGAACTGAATGCCATATTCTTGCGCTGGATGTTGCCCCATATGACACCGACAGAGCGTGCGAATATGTTGCGGGGGATCAGGCAGCAGGTAGTGGGTGCGCTCAACCAGTCGCTTTTGCAGCAGGATCAGGCTCGCCTCAAGATTGTCGCCAATTTCGGGAAGACCGATGGACGGATCAAGGCGTAATTCACGATTGCTGAAATCAGTCCGCTGCAGTGTGGTGTAATCACGCACTAATTTCCAGAAGATCGCTCCGGCCACACCCTTGATCAAATAATCATTGTCAATAAAACAGCTGTTGTCGACCTTGTAATGGCGTACCACAATCGGATCGCCAGCTTGTAGTGCCCCATGCTTATCAGAGTGACATTTCTCCAACAGCGTTTCCGGAACCTGTTGTAGCAGACGGAATGCCAGCGCCTGTTGTTCACCCAATACCAGCAGGGCATCTTCATCCTTGTAGGTAAAGCGCATATCCAGTGGGCTTTCGGCATAGAGAACAACCATCAGGTCGTCAAGGGCCAGCTGTAGCGTACCTTTGCGCACCAGAGTGCTATTCTCAACTTTCGGGTGTCGTTTCACCATATGGACAGGCACATTGGCCACCGTCTACCATCTGGCGACATGATTTTGAGTTGAGGTAAAAAACCACTCTTTTTCAAACTGCGATAATCGGTGAATAGTGCTTAGGCAGGCGGTGTGCCTTGATAAAAATCATTCAATACTCTAATGGCTCCATCGGCACTGTCAACAATGGAAAATAATTTCAGATCATCTTGGCCGATGACTCCCTCTTCAACCAAAAAATCAAAATTTATCGCCCGATTCCAAAACTGCTGACCCACCAGCACAACCGGCATTGGTGTCACCTTACCAGTCTGCATAAGCGTGAGTGTCTCGAATAGTTCATCGAGGGTTCCGTAGCCACCAGGAAAGGCAACCAGTCCACGGGCACGCAGCAGAAAATGCATTTTTCTCAGACCAAAATAGCGAAATTGAAAACAGAGTTCGGGTGTGACAAACAGATTGGGTGCCTGCTCATGTGGCAGGGTGATATTGAGACCGATGCTGCGCTCGCCCGCATCATGTGCACCCCGATTCGCCGCCTCCATAATTCCTGGACCACCACCGGTTACCACGACAAAGTCGCGTCGACCCTCCTGTTGAAAGCGCCGTGAAACCGTTTCGGCGAAATGCCGCGCCTCAACATAGTAACGCGCGTATTCGAGCAGTTTCCTGGCACGCGCGATCTCCGCCCCCAGAGCTGGATCATTACGCCTCTCCAACGCCGCTAACCGTGCCTCCGCAATATCCGGCGGCAGCAGGCGCGCGCTGCCAAAGACGACGATAGTGGAGCGGATGTTGTGCTGACGCAGATAGTGTTCGGGTTTGAGCAATTCCAATTGCAAACGCACCGGGCGTAAATCCTCACTTGCCAGGAATTCTGTGTCTTCATATGCCAGGCGATATGAGGGGCTGTCCAGGATCGCCTGTAGCAACCCTGGCCGATTACTTTCTGGAAACGTCTCTTCCTCCAGATACGGATCCTGCTGGGAGTTCATGGCTGGCGTTCACTGGTGCGCAGTTGCAGCGCCGCAATGCCGAACCAGACCATTGCCAAGACCATAGTGATGCCGCCCGCCAGCACCAGCAGTGGCGGTACTCCAAATACCACTTCGGAAAGAATACCCAGCGGCATCAACATGCCGGCCAAGGTCAGCCAGGAGATCCATTTCGCCGATCCTGTCGCGATCGGCAGCCGTAACAACAGGTAACCAACTACGATATTTATAAAGGCAAACAGATTGCCGTGGACGTGCGCCAAGCGTGACTCAAAATGCTTGCCCAGGGCGTAATCAGCGATCCACTGTTCCTTGCCGGGGGCAAAGTCGCGCAGGTAAATGAGCACAAACCCGTAAACCATGAAGCCGGCCAGAAACAGAAAGCCGGTGGCGATATTCTTCTTACCTTGCATTGTGTTCTCCTTGTTTTTTAAATAACGGCTGGGTTACTTACAACAGCACACGCTGGCCGGGCTCAGGAACCGTCACACTCCAGCCGTATTCGGTCCGAAGGCGTTCACCAAACGTCAATGCTGCCGACGCCTCACCGTGTACGACGAATGTTTGGCGCGGTGGCTGCTTGAAAGCTCCAGCCCAGGCCAGCAGTGCTGACTGATCAGCATGTGCAGAAAAACCACCGAGCGTATGAATCGCCGCACGCACCGGAATCCTTTCACCAAAGATAGTCACCTGCTTTGCCCCGTCCACCAGCCGCCGTCCCAGCGTACCCTGTGCCTGAAAGCCCGTAATCATCACGCTGCATTCACGTCGTCCGAGATTGTGGCGCAAATGATGACGGATACGACCGGCATCACACATGCCGCTGGCGGAGATGATGAGTGCGCCGGAACGTATCTGATTAAGCGCCATTGATTCCTCGGTACTGGCAACAAAGCGCAGGCTTGGCAGGTCGTTTCCGGCCGCATGCCAGCTGGCCAGTTGCTTCGCCTGATCATCGAACAACGCCAGGTGCTGCTGGGTGATCCTAGTGACGGCCGTCGCCATGGGTGAATCGACAAAGATGTTGAGATTACGCAGCCGTCCCTGACGAGTCAGCTGATGCAAATGGTAGATCACCTCCTGGGTGCGACCGACGGCAAACGCCGGCACGATCACGTTGCCCTGTTGCTTATGTAGCGTGTTCTCCACCACCTGCACCAGCTCTTCCAGGGTTGTCGGCAGGTTCTTGTGTGCGCGATTCCCGTAGGTGGATTCCATAACCAGAATATCCGCCTCTTCGATCAGGGTCGGGTCACGCAGGATGGGCCGACCCGGCTGCCCCAGATCACCGGAGAAGACCAGTTTTTTGCTGGTGTCGCCTTTGTTGATCCAGATCTCGATGATTGCTGACCCGAGAATATGACCAGCATCGCGGAAACGGCAGGTGACCTCCGCATGGACCTCAAGGCGCTCGTCATAATCGACCGGCTGGACCAACGTAAGACAATCCAGTGCATCCTGGATGGTGTAGAGTGGCGTTACCGGTGTGTTACGTGACCTTGAACGGCGCTTCGCGGCGCGTTTGGCCTCACTCTCCTGGATGTGCCCGCTGTCCGGCAACATCACCGTCAGCAGGTCGGCAGTCGCACGGGTGGTGTGGATCGGGCCACGGAATCCGGCGCGCATGAGCTTGGGTAATAGGCCGCAGTGATCAATGTGAGCATGGGTGAGCAGGACAAAATCAATATCCTGTGCTGCAAATGGAAACGGTTGATGGTTACGCGCCGGCGCTTCATGTCCACCCTGGAACATGCCGCAATCGACCAGGAAGCGGGCGTTGTCTGTCTCGATCAGATAACAGGATCCGGTCACTTCACGGGCCGCGCCAAAAAATGTAATGGTCGTCATATCAGGCTTCCCGGGGCAACAGCTGCCGCCAGGCTATAGCGGTCACTGCAGTCAATACCAGCGTGCGCAGGCTCATGGCGAAAAAGGTGCGCGGCTCGTAGGCCCCACCCACATAAATGTGGGCTTCAAAGGCGGAGAAGGTAAGCACAGTGGCAACGGTGATCAGGATGATGAGCCATAGCGCCCAGCACTTCTGCATCCACAGCCCGACGCCAGCAATCACATAGCCAAAACCGGCAATAAAATTAAACCAGACCACGAAGGGGACGTAATGACCTGCCGCAAGCCGCGTCGGGCCATCAAAAAACAGCACTGCCCCGCCCTCTTTGAGAGTGAGCATGCCAAACAGAATCGCAAACAGGAACGCCAAACCATGCCACCATGGCTGAGGCCAACTAAACCGTTTCTTATTCATTTTCTCTCTCCTACAGGGTCTGTCTGGTCTACAGGATGTAATGACCATGCTGCATCCTCAAACAACAACGACATCATATACGCCACGCCAGCCTCTTTATGTCCATGCGACGGCTCAAAAGAGATCAAGTGCGCCTTGATTACACGGAGTGCCTTTTTAGCGTCCACACCACGTTTTGGAACCAGCTGAAGATCTGTCACCCCGCTATAGAACCAGTCCGACAAAAGCCTGTTCCATTTTGTATGGCCGAATTTGAATGGATCCGGGATCACATGGTACTGAGGCAAAAATTTTGTTGTGGAAAATAGCAATTCAAACATCGTGATCTGATCGAGTTGTTCCGGTCCAAAAAGGATCGCTGCAGGTCGAGCATTTATGCTATCGGCATTTTTGGTTCCCATCTCTTTCATTATCGTTACCATTTCATCAGTCCCATTGATTTGAGTCTGTCGCCTTTGAGCTCGGCAAAACCTTACGTTCTCCGCTCACGTTCAGTGTTGAAATTCTGATGAGCGGGTAATTGTAAAAAAACGCCCGTTTAACCCACCACGTATTTTCACTATGGGTGTTATTGGATTTACCTGTGAATCAGCACTGTTTGACTACCGTGACAATCCATTTGTAGTCAGGGGGCATTACCGATCCCCTGACCACCAAGTACCGGGTTCCTACCGTTTTATCAGGTCCTTCTTATCACCGGCCACGCCCACTCCCACCGCGTCCCCCACTTCCCATACCACCACCCAAACTGCCTTGGGTCTGGCGCTGATCATAACCATAGCCGTAGCCGGATGCCCCCGATTCGGTACGGGAGCGTTCGCGCACCAACTCACCCCGACCACGGTCGTTGTCTTCGTTGGTGCGCAGGCGCCGATCAGCGTTGGCATCCGCGTTCCGATTACTCTCAAGGCCCAGGTTTTGCCGCTCTTCTTGACTCATGTCCTGTGTCCGTACCCGCATCTCTTCTCGATATTGCTCCCGGTCCTGTTCACTCATGTCGCGGTTTTGGGTACGCATCTGGGCCAATTCTTCGGTCGTGTATTGACTGAAATCCGCCGCATTGACAGCGAATGATGCCAGTAGTCCCGCCGCCGCAAAGGACAGTGCCCAGGGGGAACGCATGCGCATGAATGATCTGCGTTCCTGTTTCTGTTTGGTTGATCTGTCGGTCATTTTCATCTCTCCTGATTTAGTTGGAATTGACAGTCACTCCCCCAAAGGGCTGGGTGCCATCTGCATAGTTATGATCGGTTGAATCTGTTTCTGGGGTATTTCCGTCCAAGCCCGAAGTGTTACAAGCTGTTTCAGGGGCGGCGGACTTGATTTACATGACCTGGTTACGCTGGGACAACTGGTGATACGGTTTCCCATCCCTCACTCGATCGAACGTTCTGTTACCGCTGTGCTTTTCCTGCGCGGAATTCAACTTATCCAATGCCTTCCTCGCACCGCGGACATACAAATGATCGGCCCCGAAATCCTCCTCTAGCAGTCCAACCACCAGCTCGAACTGCGGCCTGGCCTCCTCAAGACGCAGTTGCGAAAGGTATTCGTTGCCGAGTTCATAGACATTGGCGGCAATCCTCAGACGCTGTTGCGCGGGGGCTGTTTTCCAGTCCGCCAGCACTATGTGGTAAAGTTCGTTCGCCTCGTCCATCCGCTCCCGACTGACATAGAAATCAGCCAGGAAATGTTGCGCGGCGGCGATATTCGTGCGGTCTGGCCCGGTATCCGCCTCCAGGATATGGACCAACCGCTTCAACAGCTGCTCGGTTTCGTCAAATCGTCCATCCTGCAGGACCACTCCTGCCAAGTCCTTCAGCCGTGGGGCCAGGGACGGATGCATGTTACCCAGGATCTGTTCACGTATGGCGAGACTCTTCCGCCATGTACGTTCGGCCTGTTCGTAATGCCCTTGGGCGAGGTAGATGGTCCCGAGGTCGTCCATCAGCAATGTAATGCGGATATCTTCCGTCCCCAGCACCGCCTGGGACACTTCCAGGGTCTTTACCTGGTACGCTTCCGCCTCGGCCAGGTCTCCCTTTTGAATGGCCAGGCTGGCAGCGACTTGCAGGTATCCCGGCTCCGACGGTTGCAACTGCAGGGCCTCCTGAATCAACAGCCCCGCAGCGGCGAAGTCCTTCTTCTCGATGGCCACGACGGCCAGTGAGAATGCGGCCTCAGCAGCCTGCTGCCTGCCGTTTTGCCGTACCCTCTCCAGCAGTGCGACGGTTGGAGTCACCGTACTATTTGCGAACGTCCCCGCCTGTGGCCGCGCAGCCGACTCGACGGCATCAGCCATGACCGAATCCACCGGTGCGGTCTGTTGATCCATATTGACACTGCCTGCCACTGACCCGGCGCTGACAGACAACAGATAAAAGAACAGTGTCCGGCGCATTGCTCCAGCGGTGATTTTGCTCTGCATGCTCATGTATTGATCCTCAATTAACCCATATAAGACGTATAAAGTTGTGATCATGACGCGCCGTCCACGGCATTGGCTGTCCGCGCATTCGCCCGATCATAGAAACGTTTGATCGACACATTCCGAGATGAGCTGGGTGGCATAAAATCGGTGATTATCTCAAGCTGTCCGGTATCGGCGTTAAGATGGTATCGTTGCAACAGAGTGGGGTTGCTATCCCGTGTGGTTTCGATTACCAGTACATCACCCTCCCAGCCTGCGGTGGTCACCGCCTGTGGTACGGAGCTACTGGCAGATACCGCCGCTCCCCGAAAATCCGTGAAGAGCCGCTGCTGCGGACCACCATCCGCGGTTATCAGCAACAAGGGGTCTGCATGAGACAACTCCAGTACTTCCGCGCCACTGATCAGGGTGCGCAGCTCGCTGGTCGAGGTCGCTAGCATGCCTCCGGAAGAACCCCTGCCGCCTTGGTGCCCGCCACCCATGCCACCGCCTTTAGCACGCCCGAAACCGCCACCCATACCCCCACGCATGCCTCGAGACTCTCGCATCATCTCCCTGATTTCCTTCATCTTGGCCTCCGGATCGTCGCTTGATGCTTTATCGAGCAGCCAGGTACCCGAAAAATCCGCTTGTAACTTGTGCTTAACCTCGGACATGGAACTCTCTTCAGCCGAGTGGACCGGCAAGGCAAGGCCCAGGTAGAGCAAACTGGTTATAAAAAACGTTCTATTCATCGAGACATCCTGTGTGTAAGTTTCTGGAATCTGCTAAGGGGCCAGCGACAAACAGTGCGCTGGCAATCATTTCGTAGGTGCATAGTCGACGCTGGGTGTTTCCGGGAGATTTCCGCCGAGGGCGAATATGTAACAGTGTGTTTCACAACACCAGATCGAATAGACATGAATGAAGGAAAAACGGTTGTTCCTTCTGAAAACTCGATCGGATTGATATCCTTGGCTGTTTAGAGCAGTTAATGAAGCATGGTCGTCATGCTAAGTCTGTTATTTTAGATACTCAAAACCGCTCGTTCTTCATTCAAGTCGCGTGGCCAATTGGCACTGGAGAACAACCTGGCTCTCCGGCAACAGCTCATGATGCTCAGGCGATCGGTGCAACGATCGCAGGTGTCATATGCAGACCGCGTATTTTGGGTACTGTGTTTGAAATAGGTTGATGGATGGCGGGCTATGTTGCTCGCCTTACATCCTGACACTGTTATACGCTGGCACTGCGAAGGGTTCCGACGCTACTAGCGCTGGAAAAGTCGGCAAATATCAGCTTGGGTGCCCCTCGAATTCATGGGTAACTGCGTAAACTCGGCATTGAGGTTTCACAATTAACGGTATCGAAATATATGAAGCATCCAATAAAGTCGCCTTCGCAAACGTGGCGGGCATTCTTGTAAATCACGCTAACTGCTTGGCTGCGATTAATTTCTTTACGCTGCCGACAGCAATATTTCGCATTCAATATGTGTTCATCGTTCTCAGCCATGACCGTCACCAAATTGTACATTTCAACGTGACCATGTATCCCATGGCTCAATGAACGGCGCAACTGATTGTGGAGACGTTTCCGTTTGTTAGCGCTACAGGTTACTTGCTACGAGACCGAGATTGCATCTATGGCGACGAATCAATAATCTGAGTATCCAGGATGTTCCCACAGCACCCCGATCGCTTTCGCAGAATGCATTCGTTGAACGTGTGATCGGATCCATCCGCAGAGATTGTCTGGATGATGTGTCGTATTCAATGAGAAGCACCTACGCAGGATCCTTCGTGAGTACTTTAGCTATTACCATACCTGCCACACTCACTTATCGTTGAACAAGGATCCACCCGGCCCCGGGCTGTTGAGTCGGCGAAGTTTGGCAGCATTGTCGCGTTACCTCGAGTTGGAGGCCTCCATCATCGCTACATGCGAGTTGCTACATAACTCGGGTTGTGAGTACAGACATGAAAAACCCACGATCCTGTTTTAGAAGGGACAGCATTGAAATAGGTTGGTTTTGTGGGTTGAAATTCCTATTCTGCACGTCCCACATGAACCGTTACTTCCCCTTCTGGCACACTCAAATCAACATGCGTTACCTGCCAGGCCTCTTGATATCCAGAATCTGGGAGTATAAGTCTTTGTCTCTCATCCCGTATAAGGTAATCTACCCACTCGATTAGGGGAAAAACCCAAACTAACTATATTCCAGGGATTATATTGTGAAGAACAAGTTAAAAATTGTTTGGATAATTTTTTTTGTGTTAATTGGTGTTGGCGTCATCATACTGGGATCAAAATTCAAAAAACCTCTGCAAGAAATCGAAATGGCTGAATTTGCCACCAAAGCCAAAATTATTTCTGTACCGAAACTCACACTAAAAATTAATGCTGTCGGTTATGGTCATGTAAAAGCTAGCGATCACTGGGATGCGGTAGCTGAGATTGCAGGCAGGATCATTTTTCTGTCAGATAAACTCAAAGATGGTGAATTTGTTGCTGCAGGTGATGAATTATTAGTCATAGATCCCAGTAGTTACCAGCTGGCTCTGTCACAGGTTGAAGCGCAGATAAAAACTTCAAAGATCAAAGACGAAACTACCCAGTTATCGATAAAAACACGTAAGCAGGAAGTGGCCTTACTGGAGAAAGAGTTTAAACGTCAGCAGCAAATGACTAAAAAAGGTAACGTTTCTCAATCGACCCTGGATACGACCGAGCGTAACCTGTTAACGGCAAAAGGGAGTTTGCAATCGCTGCAAAATAACCTGTTGATTAACAGCGCTGAACGAGAGGTTTTGCTGGTACAGTTAGATCAGGCAAAACAGGATTTGACGCGTACCCGTTTAATCGCGCCGATGGATGCGCGTATCACCGCAGTAAAAATCAGTGAATCTCAATATGCCAACCGTGGTCAGTTACTATTCAGTGCAGATGGTATTAATTCTGTTGACATAGAATCACAGTTCCCCACAGGCAAGTTGAGGCCTCTGGTAAGTTCTACCATCGGTGCTATGAAAAATGAAACTTCGACTACAGGTAACTGGGTGCCGGGTGTTAAAGGTTTACCGGCGCTGGTCAGTGTGCAGCATGGCAGTCATAAAATAACCTGGGATGCGGTCATTAGCCGGGTATCGGCAACTATCAACCCTCAAACGCAAACCCTGGGCATAGTGGCCACGGTACAAAATCCTTACGAACAGGCCGAGTCAGCCCGCAGGCCACCGTTAATCAGCGATATGTTTGTTGAGGTAGAACTTCTTGGTCAAAACAGTAATAAGTTTACCGTCATCCCATCTTCTGCTTTGCACGAAGGACGCGTTTATGTCATGAATGACGAACAGCGCCTGGAGTTTCGCCCGGTTCAAATCAGTTTTTTCCAGGATGGCTACGTGGCCATTAAAACAGGGCTTAAGCCGAACGAAAAAATTGTTACGTCAGACCTGGTGCCCGCTATCGAAGGCATGCTGTTAACGCCGATGAATGACAGTAAAACCATGATGAAACTATTCACCGATGCAATGGGGGAAATACCTGAAGAATATAAACAGAAAATGCAGCAGAGAAAAGATAATAATGAAGCGGGTAAAGGCCAATGATTCGTTATTTTGTAACGCATCCAACAGCTGCCAACCTGTTGATGCTGATCATCATGGTGCTGGGGCTTACCGCTTTACCCAAATTACAAAGAGATACCTTCCCCGTTATACCGGCCACTGAAGTGGAAGTTAGACTGGCGTATCCTGGCGCTACGGCGATGGATGTGGAGCAGGGCATCTGTCATGTGACGGAAGAAGCACTGGACACCGTCACTGACATTATTGAAGTACGCTGTGACGCAAGAGAGAATCTCGCGATAGTCACCGCTAAGATGAAGGAAAATGCAGACTTAGGCGCCTTTTATGACGATGTTAAGTCAGCGGTAGAATCCATCACCACTTATCCTGAAAAGGTAGAACCTCCCAGTACTATTTTGTTAGAACGAACGGCCAATATAGCGAGTATTGCCATTACTGCTGAGCTGGGAATAGAGCTAAGTCCAGAATCTCTCAACCAATATGCGGAGAAAGTAAAAAACCGTATAGCGAGAGATCGTCGTATTGCACAGGTTAAGTTACGAGGTTTTTCTGATCGCGAAATATTAATTCAAATTAATGAGCCGGAATTGTATAAATATGCAATGACAATCAATGATATCAATCTGGCCATTCGCTCGCAAAGCATCGATTCACCGGCAGGTTCACTGGAAAACCGTGATGGCTCGGTCATTGTTCGTTATAACGAGCAAAAGAAAACACTCAGCGAATTTGCGAAACTGGTTGTTTATTCTGGCAGCGAGGGGGGAACTGTTTACCTGGGAGATATAGCCAGGATCTCTTATCATTATGAAAACCAGGAAGAGAAAATATTGTTCAATGGGCAACGCGCGGCCTTGCTGGATATGATCAAGACCACTAGTCAGGATTCTTTGCGTGTGATGGATGCGGTTAGAGAAAATTTATTACGTGAAAGAAAAATGGCGCCCAAAGGGATACGTCTCGAAATCAGTCAGGATGTGACACAAAATATTACAGACCGCTTAAGAATCCTGGTCGAAAATGGAGTGGTGGGTTTGGTTCTGGTTTTTCTAACCATGTGGGCGTTTTTTAGTTTTCGTTATTCATTCTGGGTCACCATGGGTCTACCAGTCTCTTTTCTGGGAACCATATTTGCGATGAACCTGTTCGGTTATTCGATCAATATGATCACCATGGTGGCATTACTGGTCGCGATTGGTTTATTGATGGATGATGCAATCATTATTTCAGAAAACATAGCCAGCCAGATTAAAAAAGGTAAAGACGCGACAACTGCCGCTATAGATGGCGTGCAGCAGGTTTTACCCGGTGTATTTTCTTCTTTTCTGACTACCATCATGATAGTAGGCCCACTATTTTATATGACCGGAAAAATGGGGGCAGTGCTAAAATATATGCCGGCTGTGCTGGTGATTACATTGGCGGTCAGTTTGATCGAAGCCTTTCTGATATTGCCTGCGCATCTGTATCACTCTATCACGCACATGCATAATAATGAGCGCTCGAAATTTCACGAGTGGTTTGAACAAAAATTTATTGCTGTGCGAGATAAGGGGTTTGCACCCCTGGTCAGCCTGTCTGTAAGACGCCCCTATATTTCTGTCGGCGTTATGTTATTTATACTCTTAATTTCTGTTGCGACGATTCCTGCAGGCTGGCTTAAATTCAGGGCTTTCCCTGAACTGGAATCTGATGTAATTCAGGCGCGTATTCTGTTACCACAGGGGACTTCCCTAGACCGCACCGAAGAAGTGGTTGTACAGGTAGAAGATGCTTTAAAGGCGCTGAATTCAGATTATGCTCCTAGGCAGGAAGGCGGTATCGATCTGGTTAGGAATATAACCGCTTTATACAACACTAATATAGATTCAAATGAAAGTGGAACACACATCGCTACGGTCAGTGCCGATTTGATTCGAGCTGAAAAAAGAAATGGTAGTATCGAACAAATGTTGCTCGATTGGCGTGAGTTGACTGGTGATGTGGGAGATGTGATCAATCTGTCTTTTACCGATAAAGAACGCGGTGTAGCGGGTAAAGCAATCGATATACACTTACAGGGTTCTAATCTGGATATACTTAAAAAGGCATCACTAGATTTGCAGGCTTACCTGAGGGGATTTAAAGGGGTTGTAGAAGTTTATGATGATATCAGACCCGGCAAACCTGAAATCAGTATTCATCTGAAAAAACAGGCGGGTGTACTGGGTATAAATTCAGTGCAAGTTTCATCCGAAGTCAGGGCTGCCTTACAGGGTACAACCGGGCTGGAAGTCCAGGCAGCAAAAGAAACACAGGCAGTAACAGTTCGTTTGTCAGATCAGTATAGAAAGAATTTTAATGATTTACAGTTTCTACAGATCAGAAATAAGTCGGGTGATCTGGTTCCACTGACATCTGTTGCGGATCTAACTATGACCCGAGGTTTGTCCCGGGTACACCGAGTTAACGGGCAACGTACTGCCACCATACAGGGGAAATTAAATACCAGCCAGATTAATGCTTCGGAATTAATGCAGCGCGTAAAAAAAGAATATCTGCCTCAATTAAAGGAAAAATATCCTGACGTAAGACCAGCTTTTCAGGGCGAGGGCAAAGAAACAGCGGATACATCAAGCTCGTTAATGATGAACCTAGTTATTGGACTATTCGGTGTTTTTGTTATTTTATCTTTTCAGTTTCGCAGTTATATACAACCCTTGGCGGTGATGTTGGCGATACCGATGGGTGCTATTGGTGTGTTTTGGGGGCATCTTGCACTTGGTCTGGAGCTTTCTATCCCAAGCCTTGTGGGTATGGCGACACTGGCAGGTATCGTAGTGAATGACAATATTCTGCTGGTTACTTTTATCAAGGATCGACTAAAGGAAGGCATCGCAATCGCAGAGGCGGTAAAGCTGGCTGCTCATGATCGATTTCGAGCCATAGTAATAACTTCACTGACAACCATAGCCGGATTGTTACCGCTTTTAATGGAAACCAGTACTCAAGCACAGTTATTAATACCGATAGTCGCCAGTCTTGTTTTCGGTTTGGCCAGTGCAACTTTATTTTCGATATTTCTGGTTCCTGCTTTTTTTATGATGCTCGATGACTGGATAGATTTAGAGAATTAAGTTGGGGCTGTCATTGAAGTGCAGATTCAAGTTCGAAGTGCTATAGCCGCCTAAGCTGCAATTACAGCCATTTGCCTCGCCATCCATTTTGCGGGCGTTTCGTAGACTAACTTCTTTCTCGGTCGATCATTAAACTGAACAAAAACTGAAGATACTTTTTTAGCCGAGACTTTTTTGAGATTTGTACATTTCGGCCAGTATTGTCGTAGCAGACCATTAGTGTATTGATTCAATTCACGCTGCCAAAAACTGTATAGGTTAGCAAAATAGACCTGCGCATCCAGCCCTTGAGTCTGGCATCAAAACATTGACGTTCTGAATGTGATAAACACCCGCCACTACCCGGATACCAGCAGAGACATTAATTGGCCTGTGGGTTACTCCTATCGTCTTGGCGGCTGCCGCCAGCATACTACGTTGAGTCGGTGAGCAGCACCAGAGCGGCCAAGGGTATGCAGATTGCGAGCGTTTTGACCATGAAGTTCACCACCTATATATTTTTAATGCGATCGCACTAGCGTTCCGCTGCACGGCGGTAGCCGACTATAGCGCGACGCGGCCTTTCCCACGGCTCAGCCGCTCAGGCTCATTGAGCGGCGGAAGAGTGCAAGGCTGGCGGCGAAGAAAGCAGCTCCCAGCCCGGCCATCAGCACGAGTTCGATCCAGACCGATTCGATACCCGCGCCGCGGAACGCCACCGCCTTAGCAAAGGCCAGGAAATGGCGTGAGGGCAGCGCCAGTGTCAGGCGCTGGACGATCTCGGGCTGGCTCTCCACTGCGCCCATGCCGCCCGATAGCATGATCACAGGGATGATTACCATGATCACCAGCAGCGCGAACTGCGCCATACTGCGCGCCACAGTGCCCAAAAACATGCCAATCGCGGCGGCCGCCCACAAATAGACTGCCGCACCCGCGACCAACAGCGGCACCGACCCGGCGACCGGCACCTGCAACGCCCCTTGCACCACGAATAGAAGTGAGCCGATGAAGGCCGCCAACACTACCGCAATCGTCGCCAGTACCTTGGACAGCGCCACCTCCACCGAGGTTAGCGGCATCACCATCAGATGCTCAATCGTGCCATGTTCGCGTTCGCGCAGCATCGCCGCGCCGGTCAGCGCGATGGTCAGCAGCGATAGCTGGTTGAGTAGTGAGGACACCGCCTTAAACCAGACCGGATTGCCGTTGGGGTTGAAGGCGCGACGCAGTGCCAACCGCAGCGGCGGATCGGGCGCATCGGGGCTGCCCGACAGGAAGGCGCGGGTTTCCGACTGCACGATATTGCTGATGTAGTCGGTGCCGAGCTGCGCCTGCGATACCGCCGTGGCATCGACCTGAAGCTGCGCGGCAGGCATCTTGCCGGCAATCACGTCGGCCGTGAAGTCAGGCGGAAAGGATAGAACGAACATGATCTGCCCCCTGTCCATCGCGGTGCCCGCCTGATCGGGGCTCATGGCGACCGGTGTCTGGAACCAGGGCGGTATCAGTGCCGAGGTAATCTGTCTGCTGAGGGCCGATTGATCCTCGTCGACGACGGCGATGGCGGCGTTGCGCACCGTGTCGCCCGCGCCGCTCGCCTCCAGCATCACAGCGACGACGAAGGACCACAGGATCAGGATCACCATGACCGGGTCGCCCAGTACGCTTTTCAGCTCCTTGCCGAAAAGCCAGAAAATATTGATCAGGCGCTGCACGATCATCGCTCCTGCTTGCGCAGCGCGAGGATGGCCAGTCCGGTGAATACAGGACCGAAGGCCGCCAGTCGGAGCAGTGCGCCACTGAGATCCGCCAGTCCTAGCCCCTTGGTGAAACTGCCGACGCTGATCATCATATACCAGGTCGTGGGCCAGAATGTGCCCAGCAGCCGCGCCGGGCCCTGGAGCGAGGAGACCGGTTCCATCATGCCGGAAAACTGCAGGGTCGGCATTACCGACAGGATGGTACTGGCAAACACCGCCGTGACCTGGGTTGCCGTCATCATCGACACCAGCAGACCAAAGCCGGTCGCCGCCACCGCATAAACCAGTGACGCCAGCGCCAGTAGCAGCGGGTCACCGCGCAGCGGCACCCCCAGCACCAGGACCACCAGCGCCGTCAGGATAGCGAAATTCAACAGCGTGATGCCGATGTAAACGAGCTGTTTGCCGATCAGAAACTCGGCCCGACCGGTGGGAGTGACGTAGAAATTGGTGATCGTCCCGATCTCTTTTTCGCGCGCCACGCTGACGGCCATAAGGATCGCCGGGAACAGCAGCAGCAGCAGCGGCGGGATCGAGGGTCCGATTGACGGCAGACTGTCCATAGCCGGGTTATAGAGAAAGCGCGGTTCCAGCACGACGGGTGCGGCGGAGCCGGCTGCGGCCGGCTCCGCGAGCATATCGAGCGCAGGCACCGCACCTACGGGTTCAGCCAGTACATGCGCGTGGGCGCCCGAGACATAGCTTTCGATCGTGCCTGCGCGCCCGGTATCGGCCCCGTCGATCGTCGCCGCCACTTCAGCCGCACCACCGCGCCGCAGTTCGGCGCCGAAGCCGGGCGGGATCTGCAGCGTCAGCGCCAGTTCGCCACTGGTCAGTCGGCGCTCCAGTTCATCGATATCCAGAAGCGGCGCATGGTCCTGAAACCAGACGGAATCCTCGAACGTCGAGAGATAGGCGCGGCTCTCCGGGCTGCCGTCTTGATCCAGTGCGGCGAGGGGGATATTGCGCACCTCCTGGGAAATGCCAAACGACATGATCAGCAGCAGCAGCGCGCTACCCAAGAAAGCGAAGGCCAGTCGTACCGGATCACGTCGTACCTGCAGCGCCTCACGTGCGGTAAAGGCCAGTAGACGGCGCACACTGAAGCCGGAGGCATCGTGCGCCGCGTTGGTTTCCTCAGGGGCGATGGACACCCCCACGCCCGTGGTGGGCTCGGGCGGAATCTCGGCGGAGATATAGGCGACGAAGGCCTCTTCCAGCGTCGTGGCATCACGCGAACGAATGATCGCCGCCGGCGTGTCGGTGACCAGCACCCGGCCGGCGTGCATCAGCGACATGCGATCGCAGCGCAGCGCCTCGTCCATGAAATGGGTTGAAATAAAGATCGTCACGCCATCCTTGCGCGACAGATCCAGCAAGAGCCGCCAGAAGTCATCGCGCGCCTGCGGATCGACGCCCGATGTCGGTTCGTCGAGGATCAGGATCTCCGGCGCGTGAATCACCGCCACCGCGAGCGACAGCCGCTGGCGCAGGCCCAGTGGCAATGCCTCGGCGCGCTGGTCCAGGTAGGGTTCAAGACCGAAGCGCGGCACCAGATCGGTTAGCCGTTGATCAGTCAGTGCGCGGCCGAGGTGAAAGAGTCGTGCATGCAGCAACAGGTTTTCGCGCACGCTCAGCTCACCGTAGAGCGAAAAGGCCTGCGACATGAAACCCACGCGCCTGCGCGCCTGCGGGTCCTGTGCATCCACCGGCTGTCCGAAGATCCAGGCCTCACCCTCCGAGGCCGGCAGCAACCCGGTCAGCATTTTCATGGTTGTGGTTTTGCCGCAGCCATTGGAGCCGAGAAAGCCGAAAATTTCGCCCCGCGCGATGTCGAAACTGACTGAATCCACGGCCGTGAAATCACCAAAGCGCCGGGTCAGATCGCGGGCGCGGATCGCCGGTTCACCGCTCGTCTCGGGCAGCGTAGCAGCCGATGCACGGTCCGCAGCTGCATCGGTATTGGCCGCACCTGGCTGCAGTAGCGCGACAAAGGCATCGCCAACCGATTCGGTGCCGGTTTGGCTCATCAGCGCCTGCGGGCTGGCCTCGGCCAGTACCTTGCCAGAGTTCATTGCCACCAGATGGTCGAAGCGTGCGGCCTCTTCCATATAGGCCGTGGACACCAGTACGCTCATCTCCGGCCGGTCGGCGCGAATGGCATCGATCAGGTCCCAGAACTGGCGGCGCGACAATGGGTCGACACCGGTGGTGGGCTCGTCCAGCAGCAGGAAATCTGGGTCATGGATCAGCGCCGAACACAACCCCAGTTTCTGTTTCATCCCGCCAGACAGCTTGCCGGCGAGCCGGTCGAGAAAAGGATACAGGCCGGTGGCGCGCGTCAACCGCTCGATACGCACGGCACGCTCGCTCCGCCCCAGGCCGAACAGCTTGCCGAAGAATTCCAGATTCTCGCGCAGGCTGAGATCGTGATAGAGGTTGCGCCCGAGTCCCTGGGGCATGTAGGCGATGCGCCCGCCCGTGGCGGCGCGGTAGCGGGCATCGGCCATGTCGCCGTCCAGGGTAAGCACGCGGCCCTGCTGCAGACGCTTGGCACCCGCGATCAAGCCCATCAGCGTCGATTTGCCCACCCCATCGGGGCCGATCAATCCCACCATCCGTCCAGCCGGCAGCGCCAATGTCAGATCGTGCAGTGCGACGACCTTGCCGTAGCGGTGGCTGACGCGCTCCAGACGAGCGACGTACGGAATCTGCGTCATGGCTGATCCGTGGAAGGTTGAGTCGGCGCAGCGAGCAGCGCAGGAGTCAACCCCTCCGGCCAGTCCGGCAGGCTGCCATCATCCCTTACCAGCCGTACCCAAGCCACGCCGCGCACGCCGGTCTTGACCTGATCCATCCGCGCCACGATCAGTTCGTGCGGAATGCTCACGCGGATGCGGAACATCAGGCTCTCACGCTCGGCCACGGTTTCCACTTGCTTGGGGGTGAACTGCGCCTGTGGCGAGACGAAGGACACCACCGCGGGCACGGCGGTGGTGGACATGATATCGGGGACGACACGCGCCTCGTCACCAATCCTGACGCGCGGGGCCTCGGTGGCGGGCAAGAAGAACTCCATGTAGACATCCTCAAGGCTGACCAGCGTCAGCAGCTTGCCGCCGCTGCCTAGAATCTCGCCCGGTTGCACCAGACGGTAAAGCACCCGCCCCGCGCCCCGCGCGTAAAGCGTACCGTCGGCAATACGTGCCGCGATCTCGGTTCGCGCGGCGGCTTCGGCGTCGACGGCGCGCTGCTGGGCCATCAGGTTCGCCTTGGCGGCGGCCAGCGCGGCCTCGGCCACCTGTGTCTCGGTGCGGCGTATGTCGAGATCCTGGCGCGAGAGCATGTCACGCTTGTTCAGTGTCTCGGCGCGGGCCTGTTCACTGCGTGCCAGCGCCAGTCTCGCCTCGGCCTCGGCCACCTGTGCCGCCGCTACCCCAACTGCAGCCTCGGCACTGGCCACCGCCGCATCGGCGCGCCTCAGCTGCGACTCCAGCTCGGCCGTGTCCATGACCGCCAGCACATCGCCCGGCTGCACTCGATCGCCCTCCCGTACCTTGATTTCGGCTACCCGCCCGGCTAGGCGTGGCGAGATGTCCACGAGGTCCGCCTCGATCCGGCCATTGCCACGGGCAAACCCCTCGGGTGGCAGGCCTGAGGGTTTGAACAACACAGTCCATGCGCCGAAACCCAGGAAAGCCAGAAGAGCGATAAGAACGATAGAAATGGAGATCTTGCGGGACATGTGTCCTCCTTGTCAGTGGTTTCAGATTTGTAAATGTTGTCTGAAATGAGTCATGTCAAGACATCAGCACATATCTGCCGGGTGCTTCAGTTAAAGGAGGATATTCCTCATTACCCATTGTCGGCGGTGTTGTTTTGCCAGAAGAATGTTCGCTCAGCCATGATTCCCAGGCGGGCCACCATGACCCTTTTTGGGTCGTGGTAGTTTGTTGCCAGGTTTTGGGATCGATATAAGTTTCGGCCTCTTTGTGTGTGGCTATTTGGAAACTGCGGTGTGGGTGACCCGGTTCGCTAACGATACCTGCATTGTGTCCACCGCTAGTGAGTAAAAATGTCACCTCGTCCGCATCTGCAAGTAGATGAATCTTGTACACTGATTTCCATGGTGCAACGTGGTCTTTAACGGTAGCAACAGCAAAGATCGGGGTACGGATGTCATTAATTACTACTGGGCGGCCATTGACCTGATAGCGTCCGCTTGCCAGGTCGTTGTTCAGGAAAAGTTTGCGCAAATATTCTGAGTGCATACGATAGGGCATCCGCGTAAGGTCAGAATTCCACGCCATCAGGTCATTCATTGGACGGCGCTTACCGAGCATATAATCGTGTGTCAGACGTGACCAGATAAGGTCATTGGAGCGTAGAATTTGAAACGCCCCGGCCATCTGAGAGCCATCCAGATAGCCTTTCTCTTGCATCATGCTTTCAAGATAGTCAACCTCGCTTTCGCCAATAAATAGCATCAACTCACCGGCTTCGGTAAAATCAACCTGAGTGGCCAAGGTAGTCAATGAGGCAAGACGCTGATCACCATCGCGCGCCATTGCTGCAGAAGCAATTGATAACAGCGTGCCACCGAGACAGTAACCCGCAGCGTGAACTTTCTGTTCGGGGATAATGGAAGAGATCGCATCGAGCGCCGCCATTGGACCCAAGCGGCGGTAATCCTCCATGCGTAATTCGCGATCAGCGAAACCGGGGTTTCGCCAGGAAATCATAAACACGGTATAGCCTTGAACTACTAGATATTTAACCAGTGAATTTTCTGGTGAAAGATCGAGTATGTAATATTTCATAATCCAGGCGGGCACGATGAGTATTGGCTCGGCGTGAACCTGCTCCGTAGTCGGAGCGTACTGAATTAATTCAATCAAGTGATTGCGATAAATTACTTTACCCGGTGTAACAGCGATATTTTTACCCACATGAAACTGCTCTGCACCCAAAGGTGGTTTGCCCGAGGTTGCCTTTTCAAAATCTTCAATCAGATTTTGCCCGCCCTTGATGAAGTTCGACCCTCCCGTTGACAGCGTTTCTCTGACAATTTCTGGGTTTAGCAATGGGTAATTCGAAGGTGAGTAACGATCCAGCATTTGTCTGGCAATGAATGAAACGATTTCTTCATGCTCAGATACCAGCCCGTCGATATCGGTTGTGGCGTTATGCCACCATTGCTGGTTTAGCAAAAAAGTCTGGTAAAAAATATTATACGGCCACTGCTGCCAGCCACTATCTTTGAAACGCCGGTCTTGCGGGAGCGGCTCAATGCAAGGTTCTGTACTGGAATCCAGTGCAGACTCAATAGCGTAGCGTAACAACTTTGCATCCTTACGAAGTTTTTTCTCAACCAGCTCCATTTGCTTGCCAGGGGATTGAATCATGTGGGCCAGCCAATCGAAATAGCTAGTTGCAAGCCCCGCGGGGCTAATGCCTAATGTGAGCCGTGCCAGATTAGCCTTGTAAGCTTGGTCAATGGCTTTGTAATGCCCAGCAGTATCTTGCCTATCATCATTTAATGTTGATGCAGTTGAGGTTGTAGTCGTATTAGTAAAATTTTGTACTTGGGCCTTTGACTTAGTCTGTTTTTTTGTTTTTGCAGTCTTCTTTATGCCGGCTGGCTGTTTTGATTTCTGTGGCCGTCCACGACCATTCATTGCGGTGTTATCGGTGTGTTTCATGTTTTGTTTGTCCCTTGTACTCAAATTCGATTTCTTTTTGTGCCTTTCTGATTAAAGGGTGATTTTTCTAAAAAAGGCCAACTAAGCCGTTTCTATTCATTTCCTCTGTCCATCAATATTGGTCTAGTCTACAGGATGTAACGATCATGCTGCATCCTCAAACAACAATGACATTATATACGCCACGCCAGCCTCTTTATGTCCATGAGATGGCTCAAAAGAGATCAAGTGCGCCTTGATTACACGGAGTGCCTTTTTAACGTCCACGCCACGTTTTGGAGCCAGCTGAAGATCTGTCACCCCGCTATAGAACCAGTCCGACAAAAGCCTGTTCCACTTGAGTAATACCAAGCTTGAATGGATCCGGGATCACAGGGTACTGAGGCAAAAATTTTGTTGTGGAAAATAGCAATTCAGGCATAGTTATCTGATTAAGCTGTTTCGGTCCGAAAAGGAATGCTGCAGGTCGACCACTTGTGCTATCGGCACTTTTGGGTGCATCCCTTTCATTCTCGTTATCATTTCATGAATCTCATTGATTTGAGTCTGCCGCCTTTGAGCTCGGCATAATCAACATTCTCTGCTCATGTTCAGTGTTGAAATTCTGATGAGCAGGTAATTGCAATAAAACGCCCGTTTCACCCACCGGGTATGTTCACTATGAGACATCCAGTGTGTAAATTTCTGGAATCTGCTAAGGAGCTAGCGGCTAACAGCACGCTGGCAATCATTTCGTAGGTGAATAGTCGACGCTGAATGTTTCCGGGAGATTTCCGCCGAGGGCGAATATGTAACAGTGTGTTTCACAACACTCAATCGAATAGGCATGAATGAAGGAAAACGATACACTGAGTGATGGAAAAGAGATCTGACCACCTGCTGATCGTGGACGATGATCGTGCATTGCGCGACCGGCTGTCGCGTTATCTCACGGAACAGGGATTTCGCGTCACGGCGGTTGCGGATGGACCGGCAATGGACGATTTTCTGGCGAAACAGACGCCGGATCTGGTGATTATGGATCTGATGCTGCCGGGCGAGGACGGCCTGAGCCTGGCACGCAGGCTGCGTGCCGCGGGCGATCTGCCGATTATCATGCTCTCGGCGCGCGGTGAGGACATCGATCGGATTATCGGCCTGGAGATCGGCGCCGACGACTATCTTTCCAAGCCATTCAATCCGCGTGAACTCCTTGCCAGAATTCGGGTCTTGTTGCGCCGCCATTCCGCCTCTGCCAGTAAGGCGCAAGAGATAACCTATTCATTTGGTCCCTATCGCCTTGACATAACAGGACATGAACTGACCAGAAACGGGGAGCCAGTGGCATTGACGACCGCGGAATTTACCTTGCTGCGTGTATTTACTGAACACCCCAACCGAGTCTTGAATCGTGATCTGCTGATTGATCTGATCAAAGGTTATGATCGTTCACCCTACGATCGCTCGATTGATGTACGTGTCACCCGCCTGCGACGTAAGATCGAGGAGGACCAGACCGCACCACGTTACATTCGTACCATTTGGGGTGAAGGATATCTGTTCTCTTCCAAAGGCGAACCACAAGGATGAAGAACCCTTTGCAACGCTGGTGGCCAAAAACGCTCTATGCAAAGACCTCGGCGACACTGGCGGCAACAACATTGCTGTTCCTGCTGCTAACTCTGATCACAATTGGCTACTTGATTGTTGTACCGGTTGCAAAGCGATCAGCCGAGGATCTTGCCGCCTTGATGATGGTGTCAGCACAGACCTGGGCCGAGTTGCCACCGCAGACGCGTCCAGACTTCGAGCGGGAACTGAAACTCAATCACGGTTTAACGCTGACCAAGGCTTCATCGCCGCTTATGGATGAAGTAACTAGGCTGCTTCTATATACCCACTTTCTGCAAGACAGCCTCATACAGCGTAGTAACCAAAAAATTACTATCCATTCGACCATTTCATCAGATGGAACCCGCTGGTTCTGGACAGATATTCCAGTCAATGAGCGTGTAGTTCGTTTTGGGTTTACCCTTGCACGACTCGGTCCTCAGCCACCGTTGGCGGCTCTCATCGTATTCGCGATAGGTGCAGCACTCGTGTTGCTGACAGCGCTTCTGCTAGTGCGCCGCTTGATTCGTCCGCTGGCGCTTTTTGCCAAGGCTGCAGACGAGATTGGCCGCGGGGTTACACCCAAACCGTTACCGGAAACAGGGCCGGCTGAGTTGTTACAGCTTTCCCGCACCTTTAATCACATGGCGCTGCAGGTACGCGAACTGCTGGCCGATCGCACCACGATGCTCTCCGGCATTGCGCATGATCTGCGCACACCGCTGGCACGCCTCGGTCTAACCCTTGAAATGCTAAAACCCAAAGCTGATGCACAACTGGTTGCAGAGGCCACGCAGGATCTTCAAGAGATGGAGCACCTGATCAGTCAGTACCTTCAACTTGGGCAAGTACTAGCGGGTGACAGCCCGGAAATCATTGATGTAAGAGACATCATCGACCACAGTGTCATCGATGCACGGCGCATGGGTACGGATATCGACTGGACGCCTGGTAACCCATGCCTGCTCACGTTGCAGCCGTTGGTGCTGACAAGAATTCTTGCCAATTTGCTGCAGAATGCCGTGCGTTACAGTGAGGGTCAATCGGTCGCGGTTGAATATGAACGAAGCCCGGAGGGATGTGTGATCAAGGTGCTGGATCGGGGGCCAGGTATTCCGGAAGCGGAGCGTGAAGCAGTATTCCGGCCCTTCTACCGTCTTGATCCTTCCCGTAGCAGTAGCACCGGTGGCAGCGGCCTGGGGCTCGCCATAGCGCGGCAATTGACGCAGTTCCACGGCTGGCAACTTAGCCTGATTGCGCGACCGGGTGGCGGTACCGAGGCACGCATCGAAATACCCACTTGCACATGTGGAACTTAATCCCGAAAGCCGACATGCCATACCAGACCGATGCGCCGAACATGCTGAAGATTAGGAGAAAATATGTCTACATTGGAATGCCCGGTCTGCAGATATTTTTATGTGTCGCCGTGGCCGGTTGAATCCGCCGTCGCTTTTTTAATATGTCCCGCTCCATCTCAAGACGTTTAACCTGGGCTTTGAGTTTCCTGATCTCATCCTGCTCTGGCGTCAGTTTGCCATTGCCACGAAATTCCTGACCGTCAGCAGATCGATGTTTAACCAGTATTACTGGTGGTTCACTTGTAACTTGAATTCGCCTCGGTCGTGCTGTCTATATTTTTATTGGTAGAATTTTTTAATGGGCGCACTCAAAATAATTCTCCAATTACACGATGCTTTAGCTTGATTCTATGAGTAAGATGATCATAGTACCGTATTCGTATTATTGAGTGGATAATCAGGTAAGCACCAAAAATAATTAAAGCAAGCTTAACTAATCCCAGCGGAATAAGGAGATGTAAAAAACATGAAGGAAATCGTAATATTTTGATGTTGCTATCAGTACACTCATAACCGACATGGGCAGAGCCAAAACAGCTATGCCGGTGCGCATTACAGCTAGAGTCGTACGCTTTTCTGACAAAATAAGCTGCACTCATTGATTGTTATTGAATCAAGATTATCTGTATCATTTGTCAAATTATCTGCCTTTTGAATAGAGCACATATTGTAATCCTGATGCCGTATTTCGGCGGAGAGCCGCGACTGCCTCAAGCCTGGGTGTAGATGCTCTGGCACCCGCAGGGTGGTCCACATGGATGTGAATTATGTGCGACATTCACGAACAGGCATAGCTCAGACGTAAGTGCTCAGACAATATTCCGGTACCGTCCTCTACTGTGAAGTAACCACAGGATCAAAGGTATTTCTTGAAGGTACTGGCAGTAACTGCCACTGCGAGCGCGAACAGTATCCCAAAAGGCAAGATAACGAAGGTCGGATGCATACTGAACGGTAAGGCGAGATACGTGACCCAGGTCAACACGACCAAGGGCAGTGCCGCCTTCTTCGCATAGTGGTAGACGAACGAGCTCTCTCTTCCCCCACCCCATCGACGCAGATCCCGTTGTACCAGTCCATCAACAAGTGCGACCAGACTAAATAACAGAAAGACCGGCATTGCCAGAGTAAGGATCGCCAGGCGCACCGCGAACACCTGTGTAACCTGCATCATCGCGATCACAAACTCAGCAATGGGGTGATAGGCCTTATGCAGCGTTGGCCTAACGCCCTGCTCATCCATTGTCGGTTGCGGAGAGACCCAACGGATGAAGTCCACGAACCGCGTCACCTCGAACAGGTAGTGGTAGGTGTTGTCCGCAAATCGTTTGGCAAACCGTGCCGGATCGGAAGTGACGACGCTTCGCTTGAAGTCGGTATCGAGATAGCTGATCTCCTTGATGAGCATAGTGCGGCTGTGATCAAGGCCTTCATCCGACCACCAGAGCACCATGCCGGCCCATTCGATGATGGTCGAGAACACAAGTGAGAACAGCAGCAATTGGATGACCTTTGCGACAGCCGTCAGACTTTTCGAAATCAGCCCTTGTTGAACAGCCTGGCGACGCGGATCGGCCACGGCCTCAGCCATCGGTAGCCTCCGGTTCTACCTCGGGTTCGCTGACATCCGACACGGCTGCCCACCACGGCTCCTGGACCCGATACCAGTGATCATTGGTAATGTAGGTACGCTTCATCTCGTTGGCAATTTCTGTGAGGTTTTCCGGCATGTCCGAGTCTGCTGCCGGCAGTGGCATACGAATCTTCCAGAGCTGCCCGCCTTCTAAGAGTGCAAAGGCCTGCCCCTTGGGCAGTGTGATCAGCTCAGCAGGAGTGAGCAAGGGTACTTCGGAGACGCTGATGCGGTCCTCGTTACGAGACTTGAAGTCGACACCCGACCCGGGATCTGAGGAATCATCCACGCCGGAGACACTCATCAAGGTAAACACCTCGACCCTTGGCAGCTGCTCCGTAAGCATCTCGGCCGTGGCCAGTTCCTTGACCCGAAGCATAACCAGGGTGTTGAAGTTACCAGCCACCTGCCCCGCCTTAGCCCGGTTGCCGATACGCGCTTCCACGTCGGACCAGGTCTGGGTGTAGGCTGTGACCTGGAAACCGGCACCGCCGGCCTTATTCAGCAACGGGATGAATTCATCACCGATCAGTTCGTTGAACTCATCGGCGTGCATGGAGATGGTCGGGGGGGTGTTAACAGATTCCCCTGGTACACCGTGCTTATAGATGTGCCCTGCGACCGAGACAAGATCAGCGAACATGGAATTGCCCACAGCACTGGCCACGGTTGTATCAGTCAAGGCATCCAGTCCGACATAGACGATGCCTTTACGGCGGATAACCTCCATCCACTCGAAAATAGGCCGGGTGCCATCTTCATCCAGATAATTCGGTGAGATGAGTTCCGCAATATTACCGGTCGTGAGTTTTTCCATCAGCGGTCCGACAGAACTGACGATCTTATCAAAGTAGGTCTTGTCGTATTTGAACGCCGACACCAGACCGTCGAGCACCGGATCGTAAAGATCCTGTTCCTGCAGATGGCGCATCAGGGCGACGGCCTCGATGTTGCGGCCGCGTAATGCGACCGGCAGGTTACGCTCCTTGATGGAGCCAGCGAGTTCGTCTACCTGCGCCTGCCAATCCTCCGGACCGCTCTGGTCCAGATGAGCGCGTGCATATTCCATGAACAAAGGTTCGATGTCATTAATGTAACGCCGAACCTGTTGATAGTCGGGGCGACGATTAAGCGCTACGAGTGCTCGCGCGATGATATTGACGAAACGCCAGGCAAACTCCTTGAAAGCCGCCGAGTTACCTTCACTGGGGAGCTGATTGGCAATACGGGTCGCCACTTCCGTAATGCGCGAAAAGTTGCCGATGGCATTGTAACGGGCCGAGACCTGTGGAAACCCGAGATGGAACATGTAGAAATCTTTGGCTCGACCGGCCCGCTTCGCTTCGGCATAGACACGCTGTAATAGACCGGCATCGCCCTTGGGATCAAAAACAATCACCACATCCCCGCGCCGAATGTCCTGAGTGATAAGAATCTCTGCCAGTCGCGTCTTGCCAACGCGTGTGGTGCCTAATACCAGGGTGTGCCCCACCCGCTCGCCAATGTCCATCCAGACATCCTGTTCATCCAGCTCGACCGCATGTAGTGCCGGCTTCCCACCGACTGCCGGTAATGGCGCCAATGGATTCCACCAGGCACGTGTTTGTAACAACCGGGCCAGCAGACTCAGAAACGGTACAAACTCCCAGGCAACCTCCTTTCGGCGCACCCATTGATAGAGTGACCCAGGTTGCACGTAATGCTGGACCTCTGGCCGGATGGTGTCGCGCAGGCGCTGGGTATGTTTCTGGGTCCAGCGAAAGCCACGGCCCAGAAAGAGCTTTCTTCTACTAATGGGGATCTCTTTGGATCCCACCTTGTAGGTCGGAAGCCGACGCATGTTGCGCTGGTAACGCAGCACCCGCAAAGCCTGCCGCCCGCGGACCAGACCCATCAATAAGAGGACCCCACCGGCGCCATAGGCAACACCCGGTGGCATCATCAAGGCCCATGGCGCCAAAATGGCAATCGCCGCAGTGGCAAATGCCACCAATGTCGACCACAGCTCAACCGGGGGTCGCAGCAGGGCCTCAATGGGATGGACACTCACTGCTCGATACCCTGAGCAGAGATCAATACGGGGTAACGTGAGATCCCTAAGGCGTTTGCAATGTCACTCCCTGATGCAGGCAGGATGGACAAGCCATCCGCCAATTCGGCGATCGTACGCAAATCATCCAAGGTGTCAGCCTGCACCAGCATGCCCACAGCACCGATCTCTTTGAGTCGATCCCGATGATTCTTAATCCACTGCCGGGACCATGCATCGGAGCCAATCAGGAAAAAGGGGCGCGCAAACATTCGGTCATGCGAGCTTGCCTGGACAGGACCGGGAGTCAAGCCCGGCGATTGAATAGGCAGCCAGGTTTTTGGGTCGGCCGCACCGAGTTGCGGTGTTGTTGGAGCAGTTCTCTGTTGGGTCATTTCATCGGCAGATTCAAATACCTCGAGAAACGGCGCGATCGGTTGGGTATGACCGCTGTCATAGATCACGGTGAGTTCGGCCTGTGCTATGGCCGGTACTGATAGCCAGATGATGGCTACACGCTTGCACCACCGATAATTGAATCGAACCATTGTTTCTATCCCTCACTCACGATCCGCTGCCAGCGAGCGAGAACACGCCGTTGGTACTGGTCGGCCCGATGTGAATTTGTTGGTGCGTGATAGCAGCCGACACTGGCCCACCAATCCTTCCGGGTGGTGAAACAATTCTGCAGAATCCCGGCACCCACGCGTATGTTGTGATACGGATCAAGCGCCTGCCACGGGGTTCCGAGCCGATCCTTGTGATAACGCCAGTTGACCTGCATCACGCCGATATCAATGGAACGCTTCCCCTCCTTCAGATACGCCATCAATGCCTGCCAAGCGGCTTGGCGAGAATCAAAGAAAAAACCTCGCCCAGCCACGTTCAATGTCCAGGGCCAGGGCCTATAACTATCCGTCGACACCATGCGCTTACCACTCTCGGTGAGCGCCACAGCATAGAGCAGGCTCTGGGGGATATCCCATTTCGCAGCAATCACGCGATACCCTGCGGGAATCTGTTCACCACTCCAGCTCGTAACAGGAAGGGTTAGGCTGGCAAGTACGATCAGCCAATACTTATGCCACCTCAACCAGACCATCGCCTAAAGATCCGACACCCGGATCGGTGACAGCTCCTCGCCGCGACGACGCAACAGATAGGGAACCTCACCTTCTCCATTTGTTAGTTTATCCAGTGCGCCCCCATCATGGTTGAGCGTGATCCGCCGATTACGAACCCATTCTGGATCGATCTGGTGACGGGAAGCCCACGCCCTTACCCCACTGTCGTCGCCCTGCCCCACGCCAGAGAGATAGATATCGATGCCACTGACCTCGTCGATCCGCTTCAACAGGTTGTTCAGCATCAGGTCGCAGATGGGACACTCGGGACGAGTGAAAAACAGCATCCGGTCGGTAGGCAGAAAAGCATGCATCTCCTCCGTCTTTGCGGGCAACCGGCTGATGTCGATCAGGGGTTCATTGGGATACAGGCGTTTTACCGCAGCGTCGTAGGCATGTTGGAAAGCAAGAATGCGACCGGCATCCTGATACATGGTGCGGGCCCATGCTTCCGCATAGCGCTGGCGTTCTGCCTCATCCCGGGCATGGATGCCGAGTACCTCAATGGGTGATATCGTCGACGGGCTGATACTGCCGCGAATCCCCTGCATCAACTGTTGGTAACGACGCCACTCTGTTTCTGAAAGACCCCAAAGACGGGCGCGAGCCCACTCGGACTCCGATAGCGTATTAGCTTCGATCGACAAGCTGTCCGGCCTGGTTTGTTTCACCTGGGTGTTGGTGATGTCGGAGGCATAAGCGGGACAGGATGCCGCAAGGGCAATGGAAAGCATGACCGGTTTCCATTGGTTACTCATCTGGGCAATCCCCATCCCAGTCACTGGCCTGGCCGGTCAGCAGGCCCTCTTTGCCCCAATAGGGCTCTGTGAGGTCCCTAATAATCTGGCCCCGGTCAGAATGACGCGTGGTCGGATCCACCTGGTGCATCGTCTGTATAACTGGAGACGAACCCTCAGCGTCATCCCTAGCGGACAGGCTTCCTGTGGATTGGGATACGTCACCGCCTTTATCCGCTGTGACCGAGCCCAGGGTGAATCCTCCAAAGAGCAACAAGAAGACCAATACGATTTCCATGAGTGCTACCTCTGTATCGAAACGGAATGGACCTGCCCGGCAGGCCCCTGGAACTTGACCTGTCCCTTGAGCCGGTCAATGTAGGTGGCTGTCCAACCGGACTGCTGCTCCCCAAGCTTCAGAAACGCCACACGTCCGGCTTGAGAGATAGCAACATAGGTCACGCCATCCCAGACATCGATAGCATCAATATGAAAGGGTGGCGTCTTGGCTGATTGGGGTTTGGCCGTGGGTTTACGCTGTGCGACCTTTCGCTTACGGACGTCCTTGATGAGGATATCCAGCCGCGAGATGGCTTCGTCGAGACGCTGGCTGAGTTCTTTATTACTCTTCACGAGATCGGTTACTGCCACTTTAACGGTCTGAACACTGTTGGCCAGCGCAGCGAGGCCATCCTTCACACTCGTGCTATGGCTTTTTTGTGTTTCAAATCCCCGGTCGACCCTACCCGACAAAGACGCCAACCTCCGATCAACCTGGTCATATTTATCCTCAGTTCGGGCAACTCTTGTCCCTATTGCTTCGGTAAACTCATGCGTTTGAATATCGGGTTCCGGCTCAGTGATCGCGTTGGATAGAGTTTTTTCCTGATCTATTACGAACAGCCACACTCCACTGATAGTGATGATGCCAACTACGACCGCGACCAGCACGGTCTTGTAGGGCAGTCTGCGGACTGGCGGTGGCGCCTGAACATCCTCCTGAATGACCTCCTCATCGGGACGGACAGGCTGTTCCAAGTGTATTTCACACTTCATCTTCTGCGACCTCCCTATCGATGCGTTTCCCGGTCATCGGAGCAGCAAACGAATCGGCTTTACAACGTTCAAATGTAATCAACCGGTGGACGGGATCTTGAACCAGGCGGTACGCAGGTCCCGCGAGGGTTTTCAGCGCGTCGTGCAGCGTCATCGGCCCTAAGCTTCGATGGACGGCCGGAAGTGGCAACGCAAACAGACTTACGGTGTCGGGTCCTATTGTTTCAACATCGGCCAAGCGGTAGCCGCTGCGCTGCAGGAGATAACCAACCGCTTCACCCACGGTCTGGATCCGTTTGGGAAACTGAAGCGTTACTGTGGTAACCAGAAGATCTGTTTGTGCTGCAGTCGGTGAAGCGGCATGCAATGAATATCTTCCCACCTGTACTTCGCTGGCCTGCAGTGGGAGTGAGATCACCTGGTATGGACCAGCAATGCAAACAGCGATCACAAATGCGGATCGCCTACGATTGAGTGCTTGTATTGCCATATTGAAACCGGCCTCAGACAATTGAAATTCGATTGATTTGGACCGGTATCTTTACGCCATGAGCAATTGGCGAGAACAATTAATCTATTCAACTGTAGGCGTCTTTTCAGGCTGGTCGCATTTAGGCAACCACAAATCACCATCGCGTCAGCGATCGTAATTGAGAGCAGGAATTGAGGCTATGAGATAGAAAAGGTATCGGAGAAAAATCGTAACGCTCAAGAGTACTGAATCATATTTGTACGTATACACGTGAAAAACAAGTTTCGATCAGATCATACAAAACGGTCAGCCAACTTCAATGTCAATCGGGATAAATGGTAAAAGAGAGAACAAACATAAATTATCGACAGGCAGCTGTGCGATGCGGACATTTGATTTTTCTTCTGGAAGGCTGCTACTGCTAAGGGTTGTCAGACGCATACCCTCAGCCGCAGGCCTGCAGGCAAGCAGGCAAGCATCGGTTCTCAGTGGGCAGGCGTCTGACAAGCCTCGAGGGAGGAAACCGCAGGACACAATGATGCGGTCAGTTCAGGGTACAGGGCTATGGGTATTTAAATAGTGAAACCCCTAAGCCATCAATAACACCCGATTTTTCAAAATGTTATAGTACTATGATTTAAAATTCAAGATCAGATCGTAACACCCCCTCGTCACGCATCTATTACGTATTACATTACACTAAGGTTACATTACACCTACTACCTGAACCCCGCGAGCGCGGGGAACCCTGAAACATACGTAGGCGGTCATGAGAAAGTCAATTCGCGTGCCTCTTCCCTGGTAAGTAAAAATCAACAGCCATCATTTCAATGCTATTTGACACGTAAGAGGTAGCTCAGAGCATGGAGAATCGCCTGTTGGGCAGCTCGTCATCCTTGGTCTGTTCATTTAACAACGCCTCGAACTGGATTGCCGTGAGGGGTTGGCTAAAATAGAAACCCTGCACCTTTTCACAGCCATTTTCCCTGAAGAAATCGAGCTGGACAGATGTCTCGACCCCTTCCGCTATCACGTCAAGCTTCAGGGTATGCGCGAGGCTAATGACAGCCTGGGTAATCGACATATCACCTTCATCATGCGGGATATCCATGACGAAAGAGCGGTCAATTTTCAGCTTGTTGATGGGTAGGCTTCTCAAATGGGAGAGGGAAGAGTAACCCGTACCAAAATCATCGATAGCTATGTTGATACCCATCGCCATGATCTGTTGTAGGATCATTGCGCAGGTTTCCGGGCTTTGCATCAGGGCTGTTTCGGTTACTTCGAGTTCGAGGTATTCCGGTGATAACCGGGAATCGGCCAGGATCTTCCGGAGGTCTTGCGTGAGTGATTCGAGTACCAGCTGTATCGGGGAGAGATTGACCGAAGTGACAATATGGCTCAGACCGGACTCCTGCCACGCCTTGTTCTGTTCACAAACATTCTCTATAACCCACCTTCCGAGATCGATGATCAGTCCCATCTCTTCAAGTGCCGGTATGAATGTGTTCGGTGATACGGCTCCCAGTTGGGGGTGTTTCCATCTCAATAGGGCTTCAGCTCCTATTATCCTTTTACTGCCGACACTTACCATGGGCTGGTAATAAATCTCAAACTCCCGTTTTTTTACGGCTTGGTGCAGGTGGCTTTCCAGTTCCAGTCGATACGTGAATCTTTCACCCATCCTGGGGTTGAAGTGCATAATTGAGCCCCGCCCTTTCTCCTTGGCATGGAACGTGGCAGTGCTGGCAGACTGCATCAGTCTATCAAGGGCATCCGCGTCCCTGGGATACATGCTGATACCGATGCAGGTGCTTACATTGATAGAGTGTCCTCGTATAGGGATCGTTTCAGAGAGCGCATCCTGTATTCTCTGTGCGCAAGCATCCGCCTCCTCCGGGGCCTGGGCGTCCTCGAGCAGAATGGCAAACTCATCACCGCCTATACGTCCTACCGTGTCACCGTCATGGACACAGGCCAATAATTTTCCCGCGATTCTACCCAGTAGCTCGTCACCAATGGCGTGTCCCAGGGTATCGTTTATAACGTTGAAACCATCAATATCGACAAACAGAATGGCAACCATGGTGTTCTTTTGTCTCGCACGATTGATTGCGTGCTCCATGCGACTTCTGAGTAACGTCCTGTTGGCAAGCCCGGTAAGGTTGTCATGATAGGCCATGTGTGCAATTTCATTTTCAGCGTTTTTCCGGGATGTAATGTCGTGAAGCAAAATCAATCGCTGCTTTTTATTGCCCCAAACGGTCTCATTTATATCGGCCTCCGCCGTGCCCCAAAGGTGGTCTTCACGATGGATGTTGATCTCTAGCCGAGAACCCTGACGTGCGAGGGAGAGGGCCTTGTTGGTGATCGGTTCACTTTTCTGCTGGTTCAGCATTTTTTCTGCAACCGCATTGATAAACAAGCAGGCTCCATCGGATCCCGTAACAACAATGCCAACCGGGCTCTTCATGACAAGCATCAAGAAGCTCTGCTCTGATAGACGCAGTTTCCCCTCGAGGCTCTTGCGCCATATCACCTCCTCTCTTAATGCCGCCGTGCTCTCCTCCGCGTTGCACTTGGCTTTGATTAGGTCTTTAGCTGCCCCTCTTGTCTTGCGGATACTGATTACTATC
>ATLU01000094.1_pt1 | contig 32937 bp, 23 predicted proteins | sample 178751 | NCBI WGS metagenome assembly ATLU01 (sample SAMN02211837, study PRJNA209200) | bioreactor metagenome | isolation source: day 23 sample from continuous culture bioreactor inoculated with sediment... | place: Germany: Wadden Sea | collected 2011
ACAAAGGCAAGATAGAACACCGACAGGGGATAACGGTCCTGATCAAGTAAGGCCAAATCAAATGCGGACTTCGCATCGTCAAATTTATTGGATGCCAGATGCACCAGCCCCTGTGAGAAGGCCACACCCGCATTACCGGGAAGCATCTTTTTCAGAATATCCAGATCGTACTGAGCCTTTTTCAGATCATTCAATAGAATATTGATAGTTACACGTTTGTTACGATCAGCCAGATTCGTAGGCAGAAGGGACATAGATTTAGTGTAGGCTTCCCGAGCTGCTTCCAGGTTCTTTTCATTGGCTTCGATATCGCCTAACAGACTCCAGGCAGCCGGTAAGTTATTATCAATCGCAAATGCTTTCTTTAGCTGTTCACGCGCCTTTCCAAGAGACTTTTCAGCCATCATATAAGCACTAGCCCTTGCAACATGTACGTATGCTGACCCTGGAGCAATCTCTATAGCATGATTTATTTGCTTAATCGCACTGTCATGATCACCCCGGACTAGTAATGCAACTCCCTGGGCCGCCAACACCTCTCCTTTCTCGACAGGTTGAAGTTGGTTCGTCGGCATCGCAATAACATCATCCAATTTCCTCAGCTGTAGTAAAACTTTGCTCAGGCCAGGGAATATGTCATTGTCATCGGCACCAAGCTCTTGAGCTTTTTTCAGCTCTTTCTCCGCAGCCGCGAAATTACCCGCCTTCAGATAGAGTTGTCCCAAAAGGGTTCTGGCATTGTCATTTTGTGGATTTTGTTGAATAGAGCTTTTAAGTTCGATTAAGGCAGACTTCTGGTCGCCATCAGCCAGAAATTTCTTTGCATTTTCGATATGCTGTAGATCATCAACTACTCCGCAGCCTGCGATAAACAATAGTGATGTGAAAGAGAGTGCGCACTTTAATATCTTATTCATGAAACTTCCCATCTGTAGATTCACATGCAGTCAAAGGCTCATTTGTCTGAACTCTTCATGCTGCTTGAGAATACTGCGAGCACCACAACAACTGACATCTGTGGTACCCAATCCTATTTGGATATCTCTTCCAAAATATGCGTTCTAATAATCCGTATATAATGCCCGAGACGTACAAACCCGGCAACAGGGAGATAATTTCTTATCCGTAATATTCATCTTAACTTGTTAATTCAATCGCACACTTCATCAATCATAGGAATATATTTCTTTTTTTGTTCAGTATCATATCAATCACACGCCTTTTCAAATTAGAAGGCATTCTAAAACCTGTAATCTTACACATATTCATGCCGTCACTTGAGTATAAGACTCAATATCAGATGCTTAGTTTTTGGTCAAAATATTCAATAAGTTACCATCATTAATAAGACACACTATAATGGAACAGATCGACAGAAACCTATTAATCATTAAGAATGGACATACCTTCGGCGATATTTGTCTCTGGTTTGATAGATTCATCTCCTTCACACTACTGAAATCATACTGAAATGACCCCATCTGTCCCGGTCTCGACTGATCGCGCATCCTCTCCACTGATATTATTTCAACGTCTTCTTGCAGTCGTTATTCTTGCGATTGTCACAATAACACTAGCGGAATTTCCAACAGGGACACTATGGCTTACGGCTGGCCTCAGTATTTATTTTTTACTCCTCTGGCGCTATCCCTGGCTATGGCTGATCGTAGTCCCTACCCTACTGCCTGTACTCGACCTTACACCCACAACGGGTCGGATATTTTTTAGTGAATTTGATCTGCTTATTTTAGTCAGCGTTTCTTCTGGTCTATTTCGCCGTGATGCATGGATTGCGCCGCTACAACTCAACTGGAAACGCTGGATACTTATTTGCCTACTGATCACTTGGCAAACCTATACGGCAGTAAAAGGACTGCTACCACTGCAGCCTGTTGATGCTAACGCTTTTACCAGCTATTACAGTCACTACAACAGCTTGCGACTGGCTAAGGGTTTCTTCTGGGCATTACTGCTCTTGCCTCTATTGGGACAAGCTATCAACAGAGGAAACCCAGTCACTCGACTGTTTATCTTTGGCATGATCGGCGGACTCGCGGCCGATCTTACTGCCATACTCTGGGAACGCGCACTGTTTGCCGGGATTTTCAACTTCTCGAAGCCCTATCGCGTCACAGCACTGTTTTCAGGCATGACCACGGGTGGTGCCCCGCTTGATGCACATCTGATCTTCTCTCTACCCTTCGTCACTGCTCTGTTTCTAACCCGTAATTCACGCCTTCTTCACACACTCGGGTTCGGCCTTCTCTTATTCGCCTTCTACGGTCTAGCGGTTACATTTAGCCGTGCTGACTATGCCGCAGTGATTGTTGCAATCATTACTGGCTTGGCAGCCTGGTTTTATCTCAAAAGGTATGTTGACTCATCTCATCATGGAAAAGGGTGGTATTTGGGAGGCATCCTACTGTTGGCGCTGCTTATTTCAGCACCATTTATCAGTGGGGAATTCATCAAGCACCGATTCAGTACCGTGAGCAGTGATCTTGCAGGAAGATTTGTCCATTGGAATGCCGCCATTGACATGATGGGTAAGAGCACTGAGAACAAACTATGGGGCATGGGAAGAGGCTCATTTCCAAGACACTATTACTGGTCACAGCCGGCCGACTCACTGCCACCAACCATGTTGCACATCAAAGAAGATGCCAATAATTTTCTGCGCATGGATAAGAGCAATAATAGCGGTGACCTGTTTCTGACCCAGCGTTTTGACGTGACTGAGCCAGGGCCCTATCGTCTTTCGATATCATTGCGACCTAAAACAGAACGCGCCACCCGACTACTGATTGAGATTTGTGAACGGCTGATTTACCAGACCTACAAAACCTGCCAGTGGATGGGAATTGACACAGGTTCTAAAAGCACAGAATGGGTAAATTTCAACAAAAAATTCAACGTAAATGATCTAGGGGAAAAATACTGGTACGGTTCACGACCAGTGCAGATCTCTATTTTAAATAGAGGCCTGTCCGAAGGCATTGATATTGATGATGTACAAATTATTACACCCAGTGGAAAGCACCTGCTAAGTAACAATAATTTTGATGATGGGCTGGACCACTGGTTTTTCTATTCAGGCAATCATCTTGGCTGGCATATTAAAAACATCTGGGTTGATACTTTTTTCGAAGGGGGCTGGATTGGCCTTGCCATTTTTACTATCCTAATATTTTACAGCCTGCTCATTTCAATCAAACGCCTGCGTCAGCGGGATAGTTATCCCCTACTCTATCTTCCGGCGCTCACTGGATTACTCGTTGTGGGCCTCTTCGACAGTATTTTAGATGAGCCCAAACTAACGCTACTACTGTTCTTATGCACATGGATTCTGCTGGCGAGCCGATCAACGGCGCTCATTCTAGTACCTGCAACCCCTAACACGCTTGGTATTACAACTATACTGTTCCGACAATTTCGCACGCTAGCACCTGCTGCACAACTAGGGTCTATTGCCACTGGTGTACTTGTATTCATAGTCATTGGAATCTGGGGTGCAACACAGGTAACGGGAATGGGGCCCAGACAGCTGACACTGCGCACTCTTGATAAACTGGGACAACAAGATGGGTACCTGGTACAGGCTATTCTGCCGAACCGTTTCCACAGCAGCCATAAATTGGTGGGAAAAGTCCGTACCGCTCATCCACGAATACTGTTACCCGAACTCTCTCAGTGGGCCGGAAATGATATCTCGCCACTTATGAAGCAACGGCTTGCACAGTATAGTAATTATGACCGTAAACACTATTCACCCTGCTCAACCAATAGCCTGCCAGGGCTTACTGCCTGTTGGTTAAGCACTGGAAAACCGGGCACAGCGGAACACATTATCAAAGTGCTAAAAACCGGCTATATGCAGGTTGCCAGAAATAACGAGAGTTATGGCAATCTCTGGGAATATGCCATTGCCTACGATTTTATACGTCGCTATCCAGATCTAAAAGAGACTGATCGGTTAACTATTGAGGCAAAAATACGCGGAGCCCTACGTCATGCACTATTACTGCTTGAGGGAGACAACATGTCACTCTGGCATGGACGCGCTACCCTCTCCTCAATCGCTTGGCTTGCAGCTATAACATTAGATCCAGAGAATCCAAATGATCTGAACCTCATTACACAAGCGCAGGGGCATTTTCTTGAAACTCTCAAAGCTTTGGCAATCACTGAAGCTTGGCCGGAAGGCTACAACTACTGGATAAACAATCGCGGCTTTCTTATCTCACTCGCCACTTCTGCCTATCTGAATGGGATAGAGGGTGCAACGAACCACGATCAAGTAACAGAGACACTCAGACGCGTCGGTTACTGGCACATTTACAATACCCGACCGGACAATAGGGCCCATGGATTGGGTGATGAAGGACCCCGCATTGATCTAAAGGATGAAACAAGACGAGTTATTGATCTCATCACACAGGCCACTAAAGACCCGGTTTTGGCCGCCTACTCAAGCTATCTTGGCGATCTGCACGGCCATGCCAGTTACTATCGGGATTATCGCTGGGGATTTAGTCTATTCAACGATCCATCCATTATTCCCGAAACACAACTCACTAAAAAGACACTCGGTTTTGCCCAGCAACTACCAACTGCAGCCCTCTTTGGTATAAACGCCATGAATATGGCCTATTTTCGATCAGGGTGGTCACCACAGGACACTTTTGTCAGTATTCGATCAGGCAATAACTTTACTCAGCATGGTCACTATGATTCGGGTCATTTCACCCTGTTTAAAGGTGCGCCACTGGTCAGTAACAGTGGGACATATGGAGGGTTCTTTAATGAGCATCGACTCAACTACAGCCTACGTACGGTATCGAAAAACTCCCTGCTCATTCTTCGCAAAGATGAGGAAGTAAAGCCCAACAGGTTCTTCAAAGAGAATGTTTCTGCAGGAGGACAACGCATTACAATGCCTACCGGTAGTTCAATTAGCAGCACCACCCAATGGGCCGAACAGCTGGATAATGGGCTACACCTCGAAGGCGGGCAACTCATTTCGAGTGATATTAATAGTTCAAACAACTACCACTATCTGGCTACTGATCTGACGCCTGCTTACAACAATAAACACTATGATGAAACTGGCGAAGATGGCAAGGTCTCTTCCGTTGTTCGAGAATTTTTCTATCTTATTGAAGCAGATCAACTGTTCATTCACGACAAAATAGTCAGCACCCATTCCAGTTACACTAAAAAATTGTTATTGCACACTATCAATCGCCCCAGCATGGAAAACATGGCCCTGTTAAAAGGCACAGTATCCAACGGAATATTGGAAAGTCGATCCCATAGTTTAAAGATAACAAATGGCGTGGGGAGGTTAAGAGTGGATCGAATTTATCCTGAAAAGGCCGTTACCCGTCTGCTTGGTGGGCCAGACTATCAGTATTACGTTGAAATGGATGGGGATGACTCCGATCTAGATGGTAAAAATATGATCGAGGGCGTAACCAAACAACCCTGGCTTGATGACAGTCAATGGCGAATCGAAATACAGCCAGAAGAAGCAAGCCTGGAAGACCACTTTCTGACAGTACTAACACCCAGTATTAATGAGTTCAGTAATTTCAAACCCAGTCTGTTGAAAACAGATCAATCCAACGTATACGGTACACGTAGCCAAGATAATTTGATTCTTTTCCTTGGTGATCTCAATAAAAGCAGCGTTTCATTGATGAAAAATGCAAGCGATAAATCCCTGTATCTACTAGGACAAGCTCCGGGCAGACGAATCACACTCTCTCTCAACAGCAGCGAAAAACATTATCTTGCAAATAGCGCTGGAGTAACTGTAATCAGGCTTCCTGAAACGAGGGAGGGAAACATTCGTATTAGCTGGTAGTCTATTGTTTTTTAGTTTTTTTGACTTCTTTCAGTAACGCATGAACATACTTTACAGGTATCGCATAACTGATTCCTGAGGGTCGTTCCAGAAGGGTCTCTTTTGTGTCTTTGACAAAAACACTGTTCAATACGCCTACAACTCGACCTGAATGCGCATCATACACGGGACTACCACTATTGCCCGGATAGGCAGTACCATCGAGCTGGTACACTTCGAATCGATTACGCATACGCTGAATCTGTTTTGCCGTGAGATTCTTGGAGTTATTCGAAGGAATTACTATGGGTGTGATGGCAGATATAATTCCCCTATGAGTTATTGGGTAGAGCCCCAAGACCATTCCAATGGGGAATCCAGTAAACGCAATGGCTTCACCTTCCCGTATTTCGGTCTCCGCAGCCAATGACATCGGCGCCAGTGGCCCGTTTGATATCTCTAGAAGAACCAGGTCATGATCAGGATCAGCCTTGAGAATCCTGGCTGGGTGTACCTTAGCCTTCTCGCCTCGACCGCTGAATACCGCCAATGTCTCCTTTTTGGCAATATCGATCAGGTCCGGAATCACATGATGATTAGAGATCACCAGATTGCCATTACCGATTACAAAGCCCGTCCCCATAAACTGGGCTGACGGACGCCGCAAAGGCATAACCGTACCGACGGCAACCACACTGGGCCTGATTCGATCAATAATGTCGGGTAGCTCTGCAGTGTTTACTTGAGAAGAAAACAGACCCAACAGCACCATGCCATAGATAGCCAAGGCTGGTAATCTCATAGATAATACCTCGTAACGACTTTATAAGGCTGAGTGTAAATTGATCTGCCATGAGATACAAAGAGACAATGCCCGAGGCTTGAGCACCTTTCGAATCTATGGATAGCGTGTAAGGGATAGTAATGCCACGATTCTATGGGCCTTCTTGCAGTGAATAACACCGCCTAGTACTCAAAATTTTTAAATCAATTTATATCATGATCTCGCATCCACCTCTGATTGCACACGTCATCCACCATTTATGGATCGGTGGCCTGGAAAACGGATTAATCAATCTGATTAATCGTATTCCAGCAGATCGCTACCGCCATGTAATTGTATGCATGGAGGATTTCTCAGATTTCAAGGATCGGCTACAGCGCGATGATGTAAAAGTCATCGCCATTCATAAAAAGCCCGGTCGTGATCTGGGTGCAAAATGGCGACTCTTCAAACTATTCCGAGACCTCAAGCCGGATATCCTTCATTCACGCAATCTTTCGGGACTTGACGCCTTACTCCCGGCCTATCTGGCAGGTATTAAACACCGTATTCATGGTGAACACGGCAGGGATATTGACGATCTGGATGGTAGCAATACGAAATTGCAACTTCTACGACGCTTACACCGTCCATTGATTGACCGGTATATACCCCTTTCACAAGATCTCGAGCGCTATCTAGAGGAGAAAGTCGGCATTGATAGGTCACGGATTACTCAGATCTACAATGGCGTTGACACAGACAAATTCTCACCCGGATCAGAAGTAAAACCTCCGCTTCCATCCAAGCCAGGGTTTACCAACGAAGATTCCGTCATAATCGGCACCGTCGGTCGTTTCCAGCCGGTTAAAGATCAAATGAATCTTGCTGAAGGGTTTATTCAGTTACTCAACGACTGTCCAGACTTAAAAAAGACCGCACGACTTGTCATGATCGGTGATGGGCCTCTCAGAGAGACTGTAATAGAGCGACTTTCAGCAGCTGGCTATAACGATTTAGTGTGGGCACCTGGCCCGAGAGAAGATGTGGCCAAGCTCATGCAATCATTCGATATTTTCGTTTTACCTTCACTTGCCGAAGGCATATCCAATACCCTACTGGAAGCCATGTCATGTGGATTACCTGTTATTGCTACCGTTGTAGGGGGAAACCCAGAACTCGTTGTAGAAGGGATTACCGGCTCACTTATTCCGGCTGGCAACAGTAATGCATTGGCGAAAATATTGGAAGTGTATGTCCGGGATAAATCATTGCGGAAGTTACAGGGTGGTGCAGCCCGAAAGCGGGCTGAAGAGCATTTCAGCATTTCGGCAATGGTGGAGAGTTATCTAGCAGTCTATGATAAATTATCAAATACACAGCTCAAGCGATGATAGTCACGACACTAAATTACTACATTTGGTCAGCCAGTTTAGCAATTTGACAGAGTACTTTATAGAAACCGGGTTTAACATAAATATCATTCCATAATCCGTGTCGAGCGCGTCAGGATCCGGAAATAAACAAAAGGTTAGATAGCAGAATGTCAGTATTGATCCACCAATTTATAGCTAACTCTGCTCAACAAAAATCCACAGCTACAGCACTCATCCATAAGAATACCGAGTACAGCTATGCGGCACTTCAAGCAGAGGTAGAATCGACAGCCATCGGGCTGATTCAATTAGGCCTTGCGCCATCTGAAAGGGTGGCTATCTATTTGCCAAAACAGCCGGAAACGGTGTTTGGTCTCTTTGGTGCAACTCAGGCAGGAGGGGTCTTTGTACCCGTAAATCCGCTACTCAAACCTCATCAGGTAGCCTACATACTGAAAGATTGTAATGTCCGGGTACTGATCACTTCGGCTGACCGGCTTAGGTTGCTATCTGATGCGCTGACTGAGTGTCACGACCTACGCACAGTGATCATTGTCGGACAACAACAAACTGATTTGCCTGTTATTTCCAACATCAAGATTCTCAATTGGGAAACGGCTTTTTCCCAATCTTCAGATATGGCTGTCCAAACACACCGTCGAATTGATACTGATATGGCGGCCATTCTCTATACCTCTGGCAGCACAGGTAACCCAAAAGGCGTAGTGCTATCTCACCGTAATATGGTGGCGGGGGCTCAAAGTGTGGCTGAATATCTTGAAAACAGTGCGAATGACCGACTACTCGCCGTGCTACCTTTCAGCTTTGATTATGGCCTAAGTCAAATGACTACGGCTTTCAGCGTTGGGGCCAGCGTTGTTCTGATGGATTATCTACTGCCCAGAGACGTTATCCGCGCTGTAGAACGCTATCAAATTACCGGACTGGCCGCTGTGCCCCCCCTCTGGAACCAATTAGCACAACTTGAATGGCCTGAAAACGCAGTCAATACGCTTCGCTATATCACCAATTCGGGTGGTGCGATGCCCAAGGCCACCACTCATAATTTGCAGCAATCTCTTCCAAATACCAACATTTTTCTCATGTATGGCCTGACCGAAGCCTTCCGCTCAACCTACCTCCCTCCTGACCAAGTCGATACGCGTCCTGAATCGATGGGAAAGGCAATACCCAATGCAGACATTCTGGTCGTTCGAGAGGATGGTTCTGAGTGTGCACCGGGAGAACCCGGTGAGCTAGTCCACCGAGGTGCATTGGTTTCAATGGGCTACTGGAATGATCCAGAAAAGACCGCCGAGCGATTCAAACCCTGCCCCAGTCAACTATCTGAAATACCACTGACCGAGATCGCTGTCTGGTCAGGTGATCAGGTCAAAAAAGATGAAGAGGGCTATCTCTACTTCATCAGCCGTAAAGATGAGATGATCAAGACATCAGGCTATCGGGTAAGCCCAACTGAGATTGAAGAGGTTATCTACAGTTCTAAAATGGTGAATGAAGTGGCCGCTTTAGGACTCACACATCCGGCCTTGGGACAGGCTATCTTGCTGGTTATTGCGGGCGATGAAAACACCGACCGTGAAGCTATACATAAGTACTGTCAGAAAGAACTGCCCAACTTCATGATCCCCCAGGCTATTGAGATAAAACCAAGCCTGCCACGCAATCAGAATGGAAAAATTGACCGGAAAGGACTTGCAACTGAGTACAAGGATATTTTCCTAGGAAAAACAGCACCATGAAAGAGACACCAAAGCATGCAGAGATGATGCAGTTCCCTATTCAGGATAACGAACTGCTGATTGGTGGCATTCCACTCACCAGACTGGCATCCCGCGTAGGACAAACCCCCTTCTACGCCTATGATCGCAAGGTAATAACAGACCGACTTCAGCAGCTTCGCGCCATTCTGCCCAAAGAGATTCATCTGCATTACGCCATCAAGGCAAACTCAATGCCCGCGGTGGTTCAACATCTGGCAGGACTGACCGATGGACTGGATGTTGCCTCACTGGGTGAGATGAAGGTTGCACTGGATACTGGCATGACTGCAGACAAAATCAGCTTTGCCGGTCCCGGAAAAAGTAATAAAGAGCTGAGCGCTGCTGTCGCTGCCGGTGTCACCATCAACATGGAATCGGAAGGAGAGATGGAACGAATCGCCAACATTGGAGAGGAACTATCCATACAACCCCGGGTATCGATACGGGTTAATCCTGATTTCGAACTAAAAACGTCCGGCATGAAAATGAGCGGTGGTCCTAAGCCGTTTGGTATTGATGCCGAGCGCGTCCCCGACGTACTGAAACGTATTGCCAATCTCAGTTTGGATTTCCAGGGCTTTCATATTTTCAGCGGTTCACAAAATCTACGACCGGAAGCTCTTATGGAGGCACAGACAAATACCTTTGAACTTGCATATCGCTTGGCTGAATATGCGCCCTCTCCCATTACTTGGTTGAATATTGGTGGTGGATTTGGCATTCCCTATTTTCCGGGTGAAAAGCCACTTGATCTTCAACCTGTGGCGGACAATCTACAAATACTTGTCGATGAGTGTAAAAAAACGCGATTACCTAATGCAGAAATTGTTATAGAACTGGGTCGTTATCTCGTTGGAGAAGCCGGCATTTATGTTTGCGAGGTGGTTGACAAGAAAATATCACGGGGAGAAACGTTTATCATAACCAATGGTGGATTACATCATCATCTGGCGGCATCAGGCAATTTCGGTCAAGTGATTCGAAAGAACTATCCTGTCTGTGTTGGTAACCACATAGTCAGTAATGACAGTGAAACGGTAAATGTTGTTGGACCGCTTTGTACGCCACTCGATATACTTGCCAATAAAGTAGAACTACCTGTAATTACTATTGGCGATCTGATTGTTGTTTATCAATCGGGGGCTTATGGGCTCAATGCAAGTCCACAGGGTTTTCTTAGCCACCCCGCTACAATAGAGGTTTTTGTATAATACCCTTATAGGGTATCTCTTCGGGTTTCAGGCCGGCAGCCTTACGGCTTTGAAACAGCTGATTCTCACGGATCATATCAGGAATATGATCCTCTCCATCAAAACGCATACGTCCTGTGCTCTCTATAATTCTGTTCTGTGACACATCAAAATTAGTCACAGGCGCACGCCAGGTAAAAATTCTATTAAAGCCGTAGTTAGCTGCTGGCTCATCCACTGATTCTTCCCTATCAAATATCAACCAACTGTCCCTTATTGATATATCTGATGAATGAACACCACCTCCGCAGTTTTTCGGTTCAGTACCCACACTTATCAGATCAATATTATCCGTCTGCTTTCCTTGTTGCAGTACACTATTTCGGATAGTCAGTTTACCCCCACAGGGAAAATCAATGATTCTGGAGTGGCGACCATCCATTCCGGCTAATATGCTGTTTTCAATTACAGTATCAGGCGCCCGGCTTTTGAATATATGCCCTTTTCCAAATGATCGTCGAATGATCGAATTATTAATTACTACCTTGTCGATATCACCAGCGTAAAAACCGTGACCCAGTGTACTTGATCTAGCCCCTATTCCGGTATCTTCAATGATGCTCTCTTCAAGTGTCACCTGACCACCACGGTTGTCAGTAAGCACTCCCATAACCGTTTTACTGATATGTGCATTCCTCAAAGTCAGGCTAAAATTATTTCCCTCAGCTTTAACCCCAGCACAATTTCCCCATTGACAATTGGCGACCACTCCATCTCCAGTAAAATCATCTATCACCACATTGCAGTTATCGCAGGAGACATTAATAATACCTTTCTTATTAACTGTCCCTCTAAAAACAACATCTTTAAGCCCAAGATGAAGCGACTTATTGATAAATAATCCATGGCGATAGGTACCAGGTGGAATTATAACTTTATCACCGGATTTGGATTTTTTAACCAGATGTTGAGGATTAATGTTCGAGTACTGAGTGTAAGTCGGATTTTCAGGATGTTTATATACCCACACACCGGTTTTATGGGTAGATAATCCAACAAACAGATCTTCCTTTTCCAGATAAACCCATTTTTCGTAGACTCTGCCATCACCTGTAGGTGGACCATTAATACCCCATTCGAGTGTCTTCCACTGCCGGTCACCATCGGGATCAATAACCGAAATGCTTGATGTGCCATCCCACGAATACAACCGCTTATCCTTTGCAATTGCTAAAGATTTACCATGTGCCGTATCGGCTGATAACTTAAAAAGAAAACTACCCTTATCTCCATCAAAGGCGAGTAGCGCCTTACTGTGCAATGACCATACGATATCTCTGTAAGGATCATAGGATTTGGTACCATCTCCCCAATCTGCCTGAGATGAAAAAAATGTTAGGGATTGTGGATCAGCATTTTTTGGGTTGTATTTAGCTGCTCTATGATTCGATCCAAAAACAATCTCCCCATTATTTATTTGTGTGCTGGATGGATATCCTTGATGCACTGCTTTGCTTTTTAACTGTTCAAAAGTAAATACTTTCCTCCAGGAAAGAGGAGGTAATTTGTTTTGAATGACTTTATTACTTGGATTAAATTCATACCAACCGATCGTTTCAGCAGTTGTTCCCAAGACAAGTGCATCATTCTTAAACTTATCAATCTGATCTTCAATGCAGGATCCATTAGCTGCGCCCATTACATACAAAAAAATAGTTTTCGTTACATCACTAAAGATCAGCCCATCATAAGTATGCGTGCTTGCCGGTACTCTGTTGATGTTAGGTATCCAACACAGTCTGCGCCACGGCCTTTTCTTATCATTATCATAATCTCTTGATATAAATAAGTAATCCAAGGTAGAAGGCTCAGTAATCCTACTCCATGATCCATGGTTGAGATCAAACTCATATACTTCATTTCCACCATAGTCTGCATGCCCACCACTCATAAAAAATAGTTTATATTGTAAATCGTCAAAAGCAGCGCTATTCCATGCATGCAAAATTGAAGATGGTCCAGTTACCATTCGTGTTTTGTTATCTATGCTTTTAGGCCAAACAGAAGAAATTGATGGATGAAGGTCACTGTGACGAATCTCACACCAGCCACCTGCTCGAGATTCCAGTTTACTAGCACAATCATCAAGGTTTTTACCACGTAGTGGACTATACTCGGGTGCCAAATGATCTACTCCTGAAAAAGCAAAATCATATGGCAAAAGAAGGAAAAGAATGATTAGAAGAATTGGCATATTATATACATCCTGTAGTATCTATACCGTAGTTATAATTTAATACACAAATAACCGCTAGCTACCTAGTGTTCAATTCGTGAATTACTTTTAATACATCGTCGTTTAAGCCTATATATTATTCAATTTAAAACCCTACTTTATTGGCTAGTTATCTAACTTTGATTGAAAAATTGCGTCAAACCACCCCGCTAACAATCGAGCCGCTGATTGTCGTGAGTACTGCCCTACAGCTTCTTCCGAGGCAATAGCCGCAGAGCCTGACTCTAGTTTAGTCATAAATGTCAGCAATGCTTGCTTTATTAATTTGCGATCATCGAGTGGGGCAATATCAGTTAATCCTGCATCCGACAATGTCTTCGCAGTATCACCTGCAGCATCTGTAAGTGCTAATACTGGCTTGCGGGCTCTAAAGTACTCATACACTTTTGCGGGAACCTGATGATTACAGTTTGCCGCCTGAAAAATAATCAATCCATCTGCTGACAACATCTCTTTTAAAGCATCACGATAGGGTATTCCAGGCTCTAGACTTACAATATCCTGAATTTCCAGATCCTCTAGAATGGGCCGAAACTGCTCATCATGGCCTGTCGCTCTCAAGATAACTTTTAACCCCTTTCCATCAACTTTATGCTGTTTCTTTAATTCAGCTATTGCCTGAAAAAAAGGCTTAGGATCTCTTTCATCTGGATAGATAACACCACTGTGCACCAATGTGATTGGATCATCTTTATTTACCAGAGATTGTGTTAGATCGGAAGCCCCAGCATTTTCAATTTCAGAAAAAATCTCTTCATTATAACCATTTGGCATCAAGAGCCATTTGTCATTGGGTTGATCAGGATAACGTTCCCGATACATGGCAACTGCACCTGGTGTAGTAAAAACCGCTTTAGCACAAGCGCGTATGGTTAGGCTTTCTATCCATAAGAACACTTTTCGCCTAACCCCTTCTCTTGGATACGTTGCCTCCGTCATGGAATCACGAAAATCCGCCACCCAAGGCAAACCTGTGAGCTTATGAAGTGTTAATCCAATGAGGTGAGCAGTAGCGATTGGATAAGTACTCCATATCAACTTTGGCTTATATTTACGGATAATACGCAAACCTGACCAGACACCACCAAACCACCAACTAGACCAGCGATCAGGCAGCGCCATAGTATCCAGATAACGTCCGCCAATTGAGAGGTGCTTACTCGTATCGAGTGCAAAGGCCCTGACCACAGGAACGTCAGCAGGAATATCCTGCATCTGGTCATTACTGACATTGGCATAAGCACGTGAATTCGCTGACAGGACTATCGGTGACCATCCATGCTCCCGAATGTACTTTGAGAACGCAAGGGTCCGTTGTAAACCGCTACTTACTTGAACAGGAGGATAATGGTAGGCCACCATGAGTACACGCTTCACCATGATTTCAGCCAATCCACTGTCTTTGCGGCCACTGATTTCTTCCAAACACTTCTGGAAAAGGTGTGGTCAGCATGTTCCATTTTTATGACCCGGCTATTTGTCCGTCTCAATATCGACTGAAAATGCGAAGATGCATCCACTGCCTGTAGAAACTCAGCCGCTGTTAAATCATTGCCACTGAGTACAAACAACAATTCTCCTTCGAATCGTCCTAATGCATGTTCCATCCTCTGCCCAAGGGGTAAGTCAGGATTGTTTATCACCATATCGTTATCATAAGAGGAGCTCTTCGAGGAATTAGCAGCATGCCCAAAAGCCTTAGTAATCATTTGTCGAAATGAGCGTAAAGAGTTTACGAGATTAAACCGACCACTAAACACTTTTAGCCAGAACCCCTTACTTAACAGACGCTTCAGATAATAGTGCTGAATATAGGCTTTCGCTTCGCCTTCCTCACTACGGACCCAGGGATTGAGCAGAACAAGCCCACTGACTCTATTATCCAATGGCGCATAAAAGGCGGCTGCAGTGGCCGCATCACACAATCCCCAAATCACCACTTCAGTAACATTCGGACATGCCATCTGAAAACAATCAATAGCCGAATGAATGTCATCGAAAATTCTCTCAAAACCGACCAGAGCCCCCCCCCCGTCACCCATACCCCGATAATCAAATCGAAATACCGGCACACCATTTTTCGCTAGATCCCTTGCCAGAAGAACGAACTGTCTATGACTGCCCACTCGATACTGCGGTCCACCCACTACAATCAATACACCTCGCCTCTCTGCTTTTTTTCCTGGATGTACAATGGCGGGCAATAATTCATTATGGCAAGTAAAACAGGCAGTGTGCTCGTTGCTAAAATCCTGTAGTTTGGAATCAGTCAAATTAAAAGCTGAATCACTCTTTAGAACTATTTTATTTGTTGTTAGTGCATCGGTAGTTCTTTGAATCAGGTTTGGAGCCATCGCTATTTCTTGCGTCACCCAAAAAGACTCACCCGCTACTAATTCAGCATCAACATCGATACCTGCCTGCTGCCACTGCTTAATAATTTTCTTACTCACAATCGGTAACGGCTTTTCAGTATTACTCGATATTTCAAGCCATAGTACCGGCAAGTCTGCATCAGGCTTCATATTCTGCATCGAGAGGTCATCAATTCTGGATACGAGTTGTGAAGATAACGTATAACCCGCAACTTCCAACGTACCATCCATTTCGAGTCGACGCCTCAGATCGCTTACTTTTTCCTGGGCACCATCCATCATGCTGGCAGCCATCCGTAATCTCAGAAATTGGGTCATTACCTGCTGCCCATTAATGACAGGTTGCCAGAAGATTAGACTAGCGACCGATTCGGTCAGCTGTTTACTGACTTGCAGAGCAAGCAGTGAACCGAGTCGAATACCCCAGAAATGGATATCTTTACCGCCTTGTTCACCAATCCAGGCAACCAATCCATGCATATCAACACACCATGTGTCCCAGTCTGCATTGGAAAAGTCACCTCCACTATCACCTGTTCCGTACAGATCGGGAATAACCACCGCAAAACCAGTAGATGCCCAAGATCTCGCTTGGGCGCTCATCATTTTACGACTTTTATTCATTTCTTCGGCAAAAGGAGGAAAACAGATCACCCAACTGTCTGTGGGATTTTTGGGTAGAAAAAGAGAGAGGTGAATCGCCCCTGCACTTCCTTGAATAAAGCGGGATTGCATGGGTACTGATCAATCAGCGATCTTTTGAAGTATAAATTCATGCAGACTACCCACAGTTTCAAACAACTCAGCAGAGACCTCATCATCCTCTACTGAAATGCCATAATTGTCTTCAATCGCTGTGATTACGGATACAACGGCCATTGAATCAAATTCGGGAACACTACCCAGTAACGGGGTATTTGCATCAAAACTCGCCGCTTGTTCACCTAGCTGTAACACTTCAGCAATAATCTCAATCGTATCCGATAAATTGGACATCAAAATCTCCTAAGAAAATATAATTTCCGCTAACACCTTAGTCTCTAATAAATAGACGTTGATCATAACTGCTTAGTATTGCGAATTAGTAGCGGGAATTATATTACAATTTATTGGCGCAGAAAGTGTTATTATTCGTAAGCTTCAGCAGCTATTCGATCAAACAATATTTACCTGGATATAATCAGTATAAATTGCATGGAAGTCTCAACCACCCCAGATCATACTCAGCCCCCCATTAATGACTGCCCCAAGATTCCACCGGGCCCAGTACTCACGGCAAATGCATTTTTTGGAAGTGATGACAAAACAGGGAATTTACTTGACGCCGGTCAGACCCTTTATCTGACAAGCGGTCGGATGGCTATTGCCCTGGCATTAGAGTTAGGGAAAATAACCAGCGGTGATGAAGTCCTTGTACCTGCCTACCATTGCAGCTCTATGGTTGCACCAATACTCCATGCGGATGCATTGCCCGTTTACTACAAAATTCTGCCCGATATGGCCATCGATCTGAATGATGTGGCTAAAAAGCTTACCCGCAAGACAAAAGCCCTACTCGCCACACATTATTTTGGATTTATGCAAGATCTGCCCAGATTACGGGCCTTTTGTGATGAACATGGACTTTTGTTGATCGAGGATTGTGCCCATGCATTTTTTGGCGAAATCAACAATCTGCCCGTAGGTAGCTATGGAGACTATGCTATTGGTAGCCTGATGAAATTTTTTCCTGTCTTTGACGGAGGCTGCCTGGTCTCTAAACACCATGATCTATCGGGTGTCACCTTGCAACCAGGTGGAAAAGGCTTCGAATTCCAGTCACTTTTAAATAATCTTGAAAAATCTTTCCAATATGGGAGGCTTCCAGTACTTAAATGGCTACTGATACTCCCTTTGACTATGATGAACGCTGTGTGGCGATCAGTAAAAAGCAGCCGTTCAAAACGTGGGCAGTCAACTAAAAGTGCACCTGTAGCATCAGGCGGTGGTTTTGATTTTGACCATGAATGGATACATACACGCAGTTCCCACAGTACGAATTTATTGATTAGGAACCTGCCAAGTGCTCCACTTATAGAAAAGCGCAGGAACAACTATATCTATCTCGCTGATGCTCTTAGCGGCTATAGTGAATTCCACCCGTTGACTGAAACGCTTGACAAATCAACTGTGCCCTATGTGTTTCCACTTTTTGTAAAGAGTCCTGATCCAGGGTTTTACAAACTTCGATCGGCGGGTGTTCCACTCATGAGATGGGAGTTTATTTCTGAAGGCATTGATAGAAATACTTGCCAGCTCAGTTTCCTATATAGTAGACACCTCATACAAATCCCATGTCATCAAGCACTTACGCGGAAAGAACTTGACTGGATGATTGAGAGTATTAAAAGCGAATTTATTTGACAACAGCCACTTAGAACTGTTTTTCATGATTGCATCATCTTCATTGGAAATAGATGCAAAATACCAATAGAATCAAACTATTAATAACATTTGTTGGATAAGGAAATTAATATGGGATGGCGAGTACTACCCGCCAGCACTTTCTGCGACTATCAGGAAGAGTGGGATCGAATAAATAAAGAAGGGACAAATAGCCCTGTTTTAAACTCTTCCTTCATATCATGTGCACTGGATGCATTTGGGTCCGATGACAAGAATTTGGCATTTTTTGAGGAAGAGGGTCAAATCACCACAATGGGTGTTCTTGAGAAGCGTAAATTTGGCGTTTGGGACACCTACCAACCCTCCCAATCTCCACTCGGTTTTTGGATAAATCAAAGCAGTATTCCGCTTAATAAACTTTTAGGGGCATTGTGTAAAGCACTTCCAGGGATAGTACTAAAAATCGGGATTACACAGCAAGATCCTGATATTTACCCACGACCAGGTGCCCTTGATAAGATTACTACCCTTGATTATATCGACACCGCAAAAATTGAATTAACGGGAACCTTTGAAGATTATTGGGCAGCACGAGGAAAAAACCTTAGGCACAACTTGAAGCGTCAACGAAATAGATTAGATAAAGAGCATGTCACGTTAGCCCTGAATACCATTACAAATAATGAACTCATCCACGATGCCATTCGTGTTTATGGTGAACTTGAAAGCGCTGGTTGGAAATCCGAAACGGGAACAGCCATTCATACTGATAACGCTCAAGGAAAGTTTTACATAGGCTTACTCCAGGCGTTTAGTAATAACGGGAAAGGCAGAATCTATCAGTACACTTATAATAATGAGGTTGTTGCTACTGATCTGTGTATTGAACAGGGAGGCACGTTCGTCATTCTCAAAACCACTTACGACGAAAATATCAAAACATCTTCTCCAGCCTTTCTAATGCGACAGGATATTTTTCGCCAACTATTTGATGATAAGCAGGTAAAATCGATAGAATTTTATGGAAAAGTTATGGATTGGCATACGAAATGGAGTGATCAGGTGAGAACGATTTACCACATTAATTACACGATTTTTTTCTAATAATGTTAAATACTGTTAAGAGTCATCCATGTTAAATGTTGCTGTAATTATTCCTTACTATCAAAAACAGCCCGGAATACTAAAGAGGGCTATAGATTCAGTCATTTATCAGAATAATGTAGAGAATATTGCTATACATATACTCATAATTGATGATGAGTCGCCGGTATCAGCAATTGACGAAATAAAGTCGTTACCGAAAGCAAATGGAATTACATTATCATGCTTTAAAAAGTCAAATGGTGGTCCAGCAACAGCAAGGAATTTTGGCTTAGACAAAGTTGAAGAGGATACGGATTTTATCGCATTTCTTGACTCAGACGACACATGGGAGCCAGACCACATTTATAACGCAGTAACGGCACTCAATGAATCGTACGATTTCTATTTCTCTGATTTTTTTCAGCTCGATCAAAATATCAGCGCATTTAAAAGAGCAAGAAAAATAAACCCCGAAGAACACGAGTTAATTTGTAATACTCCGTGTTTACATAAGTACAGCGGAAACATGATTAACCAAATTATTACTGGTAATATCATAGGTACTCCAACCGTTGTGATTAGGAAAACGATCATAGACACAATTCGGTTTCGTGAAGAGTTTACTAGCGCTGGAGAAGATTATCTTTTTTGGTTGGATGTTTGTAAGAAAACAGAAAATATTACATTTTCATCAAATACAGAGTGTCGATGCGGTCATGGAGTTAATATTTATTCCGGTGCAAAGTGGGGTTCTACGGAACTATTAGTCCGATTGTATAATGAACTAAAATACCGGAAAACTACAATGAATGAACTGGAACTCGATAATGATATACAAATCTTCCTAAATAGAAAAATACAATCATTACGAAAAGAGATTTCCAGGCTAATTATTCATAGACTATTACACAGAAAAAATACACCACTCCAGATAATTGGAAAAATAGCTAAAATGGACCCTAGGTCTATTCTTTTATTACCCGTAAATTATTTTTAATTGGCATGTCATATATGAAAAATATTTTTCTTAGTATACTTGCTGTAGCATTACCAAATATTCTTTATGCCGGTGCAAATCCCCAATTTATTGGCGAGGATTTTACCGGCAGACCATGTGTTGGATCAGCCGGTTCATATGGACCCTTCGATTACACACAACGCGTAAAATACCCCAAAGAACTCTACTTAGTCGAATCAGCTCATTTCACTACAAATGTTGAGACCTTAATTAAGGGTAGCACCTCCTCCCTGCCCTATGGCGACTTGGCCTACACACTTAGAGCATGGCCTAATCACCACAGAGCACTTAATTCTATATCCCAATATCACTTGAAATTTAAGCGGAAAAATAAAAATATTCCAATTTCTGCCGAATGCTGGTTTCAGAGAGCCCTAAATTTTAATCCAAATGATGCAACCACTTATATGTTATATGGCATGTATCTACATAATTCAAAGAAACTAAAGCAGGCTGATGCCAATTATCAGATTGCGCTGAAGCTTGATCCTAATAACATCCAAACACATTATAATTATGGCCTTTTATTAGTGGCACAAAAAAAATTCACAGAGGCAAAAAAGCATGCCGATATTGCGTATGGAAAATTCTACCCATTACAGGGGTTGCGCAATAAATTAAAAAATGCCGGTTTTTGGCCTAAATAATAGAGCAGTTACATGTCGACAGCATTCCTAACAAACGGGCTATGTGGCTGGTATCATCTCGATACTCACAACAGTTTAAATCGGCGCACGCTATTGGCAATGCAGAGTGCACTGAACACTTCTCTCACTTTCTCGGAAGTAGTTAATCAGCAAGGTTCTTGTGCAACCACTGGGGATATTTGTCAATTAGGCGACAATGGCAGCATTGCAGTAGTTGGAAAGCCTATTTTTGATGACGAAGAGTTAAATCTAGCATCCCATAATCAAGGTCCTGCAAAAGCAATTTCGGCCGTTTATATTAAAGATGACACTAAATTTCTGAAGACAATTTCAGGTGATTTCCTGGTTGTCATTAATGACGTGGACAATAACCGCTGTATCGGTGCAGTTGATCACCTTGGTCGCTACCCGCTTTATTATTCGAAGATCAACGCTGGCATCGTATTTTCATCAGCGGCGAGTTCATTACACAAACACCCCGATATTTCACGATCACTCTGTAACCAAGGTATATACAACTATGTCTATTACCATATGGTCCCTAGCCCCTCCTCCATCTATACAGGAATACATAAACTTCCTGCAGGAAGTTATTTTGAGACTGATGGAAATGGCCTTAAGGTATCTAATTACTGGTCACCCAAGTTTGAGAGCATAAGCACTTCTGGTTTTAATAGCTTAACCGCAGATCTTAAGCATTTACTAAAAAAATCTGTAGAGAAATGTTTAGATCCAAAAGTACGCATTGGGGCCTTTCTTAGTGGCGGGTTAGATAGCTCTACGGTCGTCGGCATGATGTCTGAAATTGCTGACAATCAGACTGCTGCGTTCTCAATTGGCTTTTCTGCCAAGGGTTATGATGAAATGGCTTTCGCCAGAATCACTGCAAAGCATTTTGGAGTGAAACTTCATGAATACTATGTCACACCTGAAGATGTTGTTGAGGCGCTACCCAAAGTAGCTACCAGCTATGATGAGCCTTTTGGCAACTCGTCTGCCCTACCCGCCTATTTTTGTGCGAAGTTCGCGAAAGAACAAGGAATAGAACACTTACTGGCAGGTGATGGCGGGGATGAACTGTTCGCTGGTAATGAGCGGTATGCAAAGCAAGGGATTTTCGAAGCCTATCACCATGTTCCCTCTTGGTTTAGAACAGGCGCTATCGAGCCACTCGTATCAATTCTTCCAGGTAAGATCTCTCTTCTGGGAAAGATTAAAAGTTATATCACTCAAGCAACTATTCCACTGCCAGATCGCTTTCAAACATATAACTTTCTTCATCAACACAAACCGGAAGAGATATTTTCAACAGATTTTCTGTCTGAGGTTGATGTAAGTCTTCCACTAGAGTACCAGCGGAATATTTATAACACGCCGATTAATACAACAGCACTGAATCGAATGCTCTACCTTGATTGGCAATACACTCTGGCTGACAACGACTTACGTAAAGTAAATCATATGTGTGCTATGGCGGGAGTTGAAGTGTCGTTCCCAATGCTCGACGATGAACTTGTTCACTTCTCAACTAAAATACCGGACAAATGGAAATTAGATGGCCAAAAACTTCGCCATTTCTATAAAGAGTCATTACGAGGATGGCTTCCAGATGAAACCATAAATAAGAAAAAGCAAGGGTTTGGTTTGCCTTTTGGTGTATGGATGCAGACCCACGAACCACTTCAAGAAATGGCTTATGATACGTTATCGCAGCTGAAAAGAAGGCACTATTTTAATCAAGCTTTTCTAGACCAGGTGATAGATCTTCACCGTCATGGGCATGCCTCGTACTATGGCGAACTCGTTTGGATACTTACAGTTCTAGAACTTTGGCTGACAGCTCATTCAGACACAGCTTAACCTAATTCGTTGCTATTGCGAATTTTTACCTACACAGCAGTTAAAAAGTGCACAACCTATATGTTGAGAATATTGCATACTATTTAACAAAATAGTTTTTCAGTAACCGCATCATGAATCGTAAAGGCGTGTTATCCCAAGGGGTAAATCGATTTAACTGATAGAGGTCCGTCTTATTATTAGAAACACCCCATTGTGTTGACACGGCACATACAAATCCTAGTTTTTGAACAATATCTACATCTTCGATTCTATAGTCTACACCTGGTTTTCCATTAGGATATGCAAATGTCCGAACCGATTTTCCTATTATATCTTCAAGCTGAATTTTTCCATTATATATCTCATTAGTCACACTATCTGAATTCAAAGTAAAAAGAATCGGGTGTGAAACAGTGTGCCCTCCTATTTCCATTCCAGCATCACTTAGGGCTTTTACCTGAGACCTTGTCAGCATAAGATCAGTAGGTAGAGGTTTAGGTGCCAATGAGGCAATTTGCATTGTCTTTTGAAGTCTTTCTTCTTGGGGTGAATGCTTTATTTCAGCGATTAATGACTGAGCACAATTATGCCGGTCTTCCATAGATTCCAGTAGAAATGAACCAAATCCATAATCAGTTAAATCCAGCTCTCCAGTTGGAATAGAGCGAATAGTCTCAATAACTGTATCATTCCACATACGCCCACCATCTAAATAACCAGTTGCAATAAAGAACGTTGCTACCAGGCCATGACTTTTTAAAATGGGCAATGCAACGGTTGCATTATCAGCATAGCCATCATCGAAAGTAATGCAGAGGCTGCGAGGTGGAAGTTGATTTTTTTTGAGCAATTGAACCGCTTTAGTCAATGGTAAGACAGTAAAGATTTCTGAAACGAGTTCCATTTGCCAATTGAATTTATTGGAATCAATCTCCCCAGGGAACATGGGGTCTTGTACTGCATGAACGCGGTGGTAGATAAGAATCGATAGTTTATTGCGCCCTAAATAGGATGCAACTAACTTAAAAAAATATATTACTAAGTATTTCCACATAGATAATTAAATATCAGTCATTCTAAATTGATTAAGCCGCCTACCTTGATGTACAGCCGCAGGGCCGTCTTTTTTCAACACTAAGGCCTTCTTGACAATTTCTTTTGTAAGAACAATTATTGCGATAATGTGCCACGGAAGGTCGAAGTACGACAGACTTAAAAAGGCCCCTGCTGAACCGTATGAAACCATACTCACTTGCAACATTCGCGCGAGATTAACAGCCCACCCAAGTTGATCATGACCCTTTGCATTTCTAATAATCCAGCTATTGCTCCTCCAAGCCGTAATTAAAATCCCAAGCCAAAGTAATAAACCTATCCAGCCATGATCTGCAAGTACACCAAAATAGATACTATGTGCCGCGTGAACAGCATCAGGGTCCGGAGCGTACTGCGCAAAAGTTAAAATACTCCATGAATCAAATCCTGCTCCCGTAATTCTATCATTAGAAACATTTATGCTGTATTTCCAGGCATTAATCCTACCCATCGCAGAGGCGTCTTGTTCGTACTGCTCAATTGTACTCATTCGGTCATGCCATTGTTGTGGCATAAACATAAAACCAAACACGCCAATAATAAGAATTCCAATAAATGCTAACACTTTCTGTTTTGACTTCATCACCATAAATAGCGCCATTGCGGCAATCCCGATAAGTGCACCACGTGATTGAGAGCCAAAAATAGATAGCGCCACTATTGGCATAGAAAATAATAACCCTCTTTTCACCCAAACATTTTCAGCTTGTGTGTATAGATAATAGATAAGCGGGAGAATCATCAGAAGAGCCAGTGCTAAGCTATTATTTTCTTGGATAAAACTTCCCGCTGGGCCCCATACACGGGCCTCGCCACCAGCAAGAAGAGTAAATATTCCGCCCTTAACTCCATAGAATCCAATGGACAGTACAATTGCCCAGACTAATAGATCAATTTTTCGCCTTGAGGTCATGAGCATGACAGTAAATACTGTAACCAATTGTATCTTGAGTACTTTGATTAATTGGTCAATGGCTGAATCAGGAAAGATTGCAAAAAGCGTTGTTATGCACATCCAAAACAGAAATATTCCCCAAAGAATCGTAAGACCTGTTTTGGGGATTTTTAGACGCTCTCTGCAAAGAACTATGGAAATACAAAGGACAATGGCCACGATATAAGCAAACGGAAATCCCTTTGCAAAACCCCATGCCAACTTGTGAGGATTCATATAGCTAATCCACGACCAAACAAGCACTCCAATATACGGTTGCTTTAAAATAAAAGGTAATGATCCAAAAACAAGTAATACTAAGAGCAGGTCACGCATATAGGTCCAATGCTAGTTAATACATCAATCATATGGTTGTATCGGCAGATACCGACGATCTTCACAATTTCTTGTTGCTTTTAAGAAACTATTTATATTACGCGGATTCAAGTAATAAGCGCAATCTCATTATGCGGCGAGTAAATCAACTCGCTACCCCATAAATAACTCATTGGGTGAACGACCACCCCGTGTTTTCCTAGGTCGATTGTTCAGTCAATTCATCACATGCCTTATTTGCTCATCAGTTACCTGGCTAAAATCTGTTCTCTTTGGGAAGTACTGCCGGATTAAACCGTGGGTATTTTCATTGATCCCTCGCTCCCATGAGGCATAGGGCCAAGCCTTCGGTGATCACTTCATGATGCGCAAATTCCAACCCATTATCAAAGGTGATTATTTTCACCCTATTGGTTAGGCCTTTCATGCCATTAATGGCTGCTTGGGCCAGTAGTTGGCTACCGAGCCCCAGAGACGGGTAAATTTTATTAATTTCTGATCAACCATTTTGGCTTATCGGCAACCACTATTGCAGCGAGCTATAAAGATCGTTGGCAAGTGGAGCTATTTTTCAAAGCCATTAAACAGAACTTGAAGATCAAAGCTTTTGTTGATATGTCAAAAAATGCTGTATTGACGCAAATTTGGATTGCCATGATCACCTATTTGCTATTGGCCTTTGCTCGTCATAGTGCTCGAGCGGGTTGGACAGTACAACGTATTATGCGGGTCATTCAGTTGAATCTATATGAGCGAAGAAGCCTAAAAGACATTCTTATTCCAGACCCACCACGTCAGAAAACAAGCGTGTCGCTACCTCGTGAAAGATTTTGGGACATCCCAGTCTCCAAAATCAACTCGCACACGCGACAGCCTATTATGCTCCAGCCGTCCTGCGTACGTGCCGTTCCGCTACAACATCGCAAGCTCGTTGCTGCTTCGTCGCCGGATTCCAATATGACGGGACGTGGTGCTCGTATGCGATCTTTGGATACTCACTGGCGCTAGGCACACGCAGGATATCCAGTATCGTCTCACGACTACCGGGGTCTAACCGCCTCGGCTTTCAGCCTTCCTTGGCGGTCAGCGAGTGATCATAGAAAACATCAACGATTCGAGATCATTCACCCTGTTTTCCCAATTATTATTTTTAGCCATTCTTTTCCTGCTCTCTACCGTACCTATACCATTTCCATTTATTGAATAATTAAACGCATCAACCCACTCATCAATTGAAGTACAAATTGAGATATTATCCTTAAAATATTTTTCCAATATAGGCATGTATGATGTAACTACAGGTTTCCCAGAAGCTAAGTATTCGTTAATTTTTATTGGGTAACCAGCCTGTACCCAGTCATTATCATTTTTAGTATATATAAGTGTATTGACATCCATTAATTGCAAAATATGTGGAACGAACTCTCTCGATACAGGCCCTAGGAAATATACATTACTTAATTCAGAACATTTCGCATAATATTTTTCTGATATAGGGTCAAGTAGGATTTGTCCATGTAAAATATTCCCCACAAAAATAAAGTTAAAATTCGATAATCTACAAGCCAAGTTGTATATTAATTCAAAATCTATCTTTCTATTAATTGCACCAACATATCCAATTCTAGGTTTGGGTATTTGTTTTATAGTTTTTATCAGACCATTCGTAATATTTAAAACACTTTCATACATTGAATAATCAACGCCATTATGAATTATGTTTTTCTGCTTTTTATCACCTACTACCTGATCCCACATATGCTCAGACGCAGCCGTTATAATATTGGATCGATTTATTAGCTGTTCAATATTTTTAGTTACATTTTTAGAAGAAAGTAACTTTTGATATACGTCATAAATATGAAACATTGTATATGTACTATTTAACGCATCAACATAAGGAAAAAAATCGGGATGAAAACAAAAAGAAATAAATTTATCATTTTTTGTAATTGATAGAGACTTTTTTAGTTGACTACAATGATGCTTGATCACTAATTGATCTACAAAAGTAAATTTGTAATTTCTAGGATAAATATAGCCAGCATTAAATATAGTAATATTATCTCGTATTATTGTATTACTCATAAATCGTGTTTTGTTTAAATTGTTGTAGTACACAGCACCGTTCGAATATATTATTGGCCAACCTCGCGCACCAAGCCTGGAAAGTAAGTGCTGGCGATTCATCCAGTTTCCTTCCCATGCCGTATAATCTAATGCAATGATTGGAAGTCTTTTCATCGTTTGCTTAACTCTATTTGATTTTAAATTTTTTGGATATATGGAATATGTTTTTAACTACCACGGTAATTGCTTTAGATTCAGGTCCATAAGGTTTTCTAAACATGTACCACAAAGCTAAAACAGAGCATATGTATACAAATCCGCCCAGAGCGATCATAACAAGAAGAGTAATAAAGTTATCTATAAATACTGATTTTGGTTCAAAACCGATTAGTTTTATTGTCAAGACCATTAGAAACGCTGAAAGCATAGGACGAAAATAGCATAAGAACAGATCTTTAACAGATACTAGTAGTTTTTGGATAGTTACAAGACTTGATATTACGAACATTATGATCGTAGTAATAAGTATCGCCCATCCTGATCCCACCAAGCCATATGTATTTGATAATATAATAAGCAATGGAATAAATACCAGCACACGAAGAGTTCCAAGTATTGTCGATAACCTTGGATTACCCATTGCCATGAACACATAGCCAGTATTTGAATTAAGCGCCATCAATAATCCACCAATAGAAATAATTTTCATGAGCGGAATACTATCCATCCATTGATCCCCTAATATAACAGGAACTATAATTTCTGCGACAGAATAGAACCCCAATGCTAGAGGAAATAGAATGAGAGCCGACGACTTAATTACATTAAGATAGAGACTTTTGAGTTCATCTGGTTTTTTTGCGATTTTTGAATATCCTGGATAGGTTGCTCGAGATACTGCAGCACTAAATTCAGCAGTAATGATCATTGATAATTCATAGGATATTGTATATATACCAGCCGCTTTTGTACCAAGTAACTTTCCAACCACCAGTTCAGGCGATCTTATATTGATGTAATAAATGAGATTATTAAGTAATAACCACTTCGAAAAGTTAAACAGTTCTTTCGTAGCCGAAAGGTTGAATTTCGGCCGGTAGGTATGCATCCAGTAACCCATCGCCAGTATGGATATCTGTGTCACAATGGTTCCGATCGTCAGAGACCAGTAATCTCGGAGATAGTATGCAAGCACCAGAGTAGTTGGGAGACCGATCAGCTTGGGTATAATCTTGAGTCTGAACTCCTTATCAAAGGTCAGGTTTTTTCTGAAATCGAGTGTCCCTACGCTTTCAAACCCACCAATGATAAAGAGGCTGGCGATTGCCCAGATCAGATATTTCAGATCTGGTATTTCATAGAGCTCTGCTATCAAACTAGCGGATAAAACAAAGATTATGGCAAGCGCAACACCAAATATCAGATTAAATGTCCACGCAGTGTCGTAGTGCCGTTTCTCAGGCGCCTCCATCTGAATGATAACTGTATCGAAACCAAAGTCTTTTATCAGATGAAGTAACGCAAAAATCGACATTGCAATCGCTACAACACCAAAATCCTCTGGCGACAAAAGTCTAGCCAGTATAACTGTACTGACAAGTCCGAGCACACGATAGCTCATCCGCATGGCGAGCATCCAGGCAACGCCATTCGCCACAGAGCTTGTCACGCTTCTAGTACTTTTCATGGGTTATCTTCTCATAGTCAACATAAGTCCACCGTATTAGTTGAGCAATGCGTACAACAATGTTAATTCCAGCAATCATCGTTACTTTTTTACTCTAGCCAAGGGAAAAGTAACACCGTACAAACCAACCCATTTTGAACCTATCGCACTCCCCATAATCAAGTTATCTGCACGGTTTGAGACATAATTAAGAACATTGATGATTACCATCCGTTTGGAGAAGTGAAATATGGATTTTTATCCGATAAATCAAAACCAGGCCGGTACGTCACTATCCGGTAACTCAAAAAAGCCCACTCACATGACCAGTCAATATACTCGCACAAGTGCCCAGTAATTCCGCCAGTAGTAAGCAATAATGAAGGTAACAAAAAATGATGCCATATATTCAGAGCCTATAAATACCAACAGAAACAGAAGAAATCCCGGTAACACTTGCAGAGTCCACGCGGTGTCGTATAAGCTTTTTGAGGCATCCTGCCGAGTAATTAGCACCGTGTCGAGGCCAAACTCTCCCATAACCTCAATAATGCCGACACAGGTCGTTGCAACAACAACCAGACCAAAGTCTTCCGGTATCAGTAATCGGGCCAGTATAAGAGTACTTATAAATCCAAGGCTGCGTACAATAAGCCGGGAGATAACGCTCCAACCTGCTCCTTTTGCCATTCGTCGATTTATACTTTCCGCAGGTGCGTTCATTGAGATCAGTTCATTGCCGTAGTTTATGGAGTTTTTCTGGTTAGCTGGATTGAGCACTGGAATTAGTAATGGCTTTACGATTACTCAACTAAGTGTATGGCAATAATCATTGAGTAGTAAAAGCGTTTTTAATCGCTTCCTATTTTTTGGTACCCACCATAACGAACCAACCTCCGACTTTCTCAAAATCCCCTAATCCCATGAGGTCTTTTATGCGACTTGGATTATACCGATGCCATCGAAGATTCCGCAGGCGATTAATTATACCGATATCGGTAATTACAGGCTTCTTCACTCTAAATATTCTTTCAAACTTAATGAGATCGCCATATCTTTTGTTTATCTGTTCTTCATTATCAAAAAATCGAACATGATAATCTGAATCATAGTTAGGAACTGTACAAACTGTCTGAACACCAGAGGGCCAGTTTTGAATTACATTCAAATCATCCTCTAAGTGTTCTAAAACTTCAGTACAAACTACTGTATCAAAATGTGATTGATAGCTTTCAGGCTCTGTGGCATCTGCTGAATAAAATAACTGATCAGAATTAACTTTGGATCTCGCTCGCTCAATCGCGACATCTGAAAAATCGAACCCTTTATATTTGATATCTGTTTTCTCAAGCAAAAGTGTTGCAAAGGTGCCTGTTCCACAGCCCACTTCTAGTATACTATTCGAGCCAATCTCTTTGAGCGTTTTTAATACTGCTTTGTACATTGGATAGTAATGACTTCGATTATAGGGAAGGTCATACACGCCTTGCCAACCCCCTGTCTTAAACATAGCATCATATGTTTCCTTAACTTGCAGTTTTTTACTAGACATATAACTATCCCTTAAAGTCTATAATACGTGCATTCTTTAAAAAGGCGTGGGAATATAACCAATTAATATCAGCCTTTTTGTAGTAATTAAGCGAGTTTTATATGGCTTTTCACATATCGAAATTTACCTGATTTTTCCGCAGGAATTTTTGCGACTAATTCGATACTCACTTCAACTTTTTCACCGAGTCGCGTTTGAAAGCCTTTTACAATTTTTTGAGTATCTTTTTCTCCATACTCACCTGATACAACAAGTTTGATAGTTATTTTCTCCAGACTCTCTTGGATAATCTGGAATTCTTGTATTGTTGGTATGTCACGCAAGATATAAATCAACGCCAGACCATGCATTACCGTGCCATTCTGGGCCACAATAAAATCAGTCGTTCTACCTTGAATCTCTTTGAGTAAAGGCAGCCCCCTACCACACTCGCAGACTGCATCATCCAACACAGCCACATCACCAGTTCGATAGCGAATAAAGGGAAACTCACCCGTTGCAAGATGGGTAATGACCACTTCGCCAGGCACACCGTATGGGACTACATCTCCGTTACTATCGATAAGCTCTACGATAATATCTTCAGCCGTGATGTGCATACTGCCTGAACGGCATTGATGGGCAATAAAACCGGCATCTCTACCACCATAGCCATTGGCAGTGGGGCATCCAAATATTGTTTCGATGTCATTTTTCTGCTCGTCGTATAGCCGCTCAGAAGTGACGAAGGCGACCTTTATACCGAGATCATCCATTGCAATACCCTGCTTCCTGGCATGGCGTGCAATCAAGGAGAGTGATGAGGGATAGCCAAACAGCATCTTTGGCCTCGTCTGGCGGATTCTTTCAACGAATTTACTCAGGTTGTCATCAGACATTTCAAATGCAGGAATCAGTTCTGTTCTTAGTATTTTGTCTCTTAACTCACGTACTCTATCCTGCGCACCCAGCTCAACAGGTGATCCCCATACCACAATCTCTGGATCACCGATATCAACACCCCACCAACGTGTTGCACGCCACTTGGCAGCAACATCATGAGTGACACGCTCTTTACCTATGTAAAAAATCAGCGGCTCACCTGTGGAACCACCTGTATTGAATCGCTGGAGTTGGGGATTGGTATCGGATCTCAGCTCATCGGTATGTAGCTTTATTATAGGCTTTGTCAGAAACGGCAGACGCTGTAAATCTTTAAGTGTTGCAATATCGGCGGTCTTTATCTGACGTTCATCCATAATGTCGCGATAATAGGGTACATGCTGATACACATGAGTTATTAATTTCTTTAGGCGATCCAGCTGAAAATTAGTAACCTGCTCCCTGTCCCACCATTGGCTCTCCTCCATCTGTTTTCTGATCGCAACCGTATTGTGTCCTTTCAATTGCTCATGAAGGGGGAATAGAAATTGGCTGACCAGCTTTGTGTATAGAGACATAGTTATGGCTTGACTGTTATTAGATCATTAAATTGTTTCGCAGAGTTTATCTGACTGATGGCCTAAAGCTTCTGCATATATAGCCATCCACATAGGTTGAACCGATTCCCAGCGGTAGCGAGAGACATCCTCAGCCCCCTGCTCAGACAGTCGTTGATAAACAGCATCTTGTTCCAAAAGCATGAGTCCTGCATCCGCAATGCCTTGCCAGTCACCAATCGGCCTAAGTAATGCGGTCTCCCCATCCTCGACCATATAGGGAATACCGCCCGCATCAGTCGAAACAATGGGTACACCTGCTGACATAGCTTCCAAAAGCGCATTTGGCATATTATCAACTCGACTTGTGTTCAACATAATATCGGCTGATTTATAGAGCGACGCCATCTTTTCCGGATCCAACCTACCGGTAAATGTAACAGATGGTTCAATGCCTATCTCCCTCACCTGCTGTTCTAGAGCGGACCGCTCTGGACCCTCACCCGCTATTGTGAGTCGTGCTTTAGGATGAGCAGCAACAATCGATGAAAAAGCCCTGATAGCTGTCCCTACATCATAAATCGCCTCAAGGTTTCGACACACAATTAAATGGGGTGAACGTTTATTTAGCACGCGTTTTTCAGTACAGCAAAATCGTTCCAGGTCGATAATATTTGGAACCACCGCTGATGCAACATCGAAACGGGAAAATACATGCTCAAGGAAACCCGAAGGAACAACCACCTTCGAAACGCGTCGCAAACTGGGTCTTACCCATGCTATGGATTTTGAAAAGAATGTATCGGCTTCACCTCCCCTGTAATTCACCACTACAGGCACTTTTCTGAGATGCGCCATCCAGATAACGGGTGCAGCAAAGAGATGCCAGGACCATCCTGAATTAGCCATCAGGTGTACAAGCTGAACCTTCTGAAGTGTCATCCAGACATCCAACAGATAGGGAATGAGTCGAAACAGTGCGCGAACTCCCTTTATCTCACCAATCCATTTTGGCTGATAAGGAGAATTGGTACGAACCAATATCACCTTTATACCTTCACTTTCAAGTAACCTTGAAAGTTGCAGTGTTTGATTGGCCATCCCGCCAAAGGGAGGTGGCAATGGGCCAACTAGAGCGATGCTTTGCGGTTTAACCAATTCCATATCCCTTGCTATCCACTGATATGTTGATCTGGAATAGCGGCATGTTATTCTCCAGTCACTAAAGCACTGTAGACATTTTTATAATTCGCCACACT
>ATLU01000095.1_pt1 | contig 32903 bp, 33 predicted proteins | sample 178751 | NCBI WGS metagenome assembly ATLU01 (sample SAMN02211837, study PRJNA209200) | bioreactor metagenome | isolation source: day 23 sample from continuous culture bioreactor inoculated with sediment... | place: Germany: Wadden Sea | collected 2011
AAACTCACTGGCATCATCGCCGCCTTGATATGGGCAGGCATATCGTCGGGGCCTTCGTAAGTATGGGTCAAATAGGACATCTTGGGGTCGGTGGTCGGCGGCACCAATCGGTGGAAAAAGTTGCGCAGGTCGGTCTGCACCTCTGGGTCTGCATTTTCTTGGATCAGCAGTGAGCATGACGTGTGGCGCACAAAAAGGGTCAGCACACCGTCACGCACTCCCTGCCCGTCCATAAAGCGGGTCACCTTGTGGGTAAACTCATAAAGGCCTTGGCCTGTGGTGAGGATGGTGAAGATCTGCGCCACGTGCAGTCACTCCTGACGATCAAGCGTACCACGATACCGTATCAGCCGCCCCAACAAAGGCAATGACGCACTGACATCAAAGCAAAACGCCCCTTGATCCGAGGCGAACTCACGTGTTTCGCTTTTCGGCAACAGGAACGGTGGGCAAGGAAGCCCGAAGACACGTAATCCTTCGATGTGAATTCTAAGGCCTTCGCCACTTTGCTGCAACGACATCAAGAACTTAGCGTGACCCATTTTTTCTATCACGCGGGTACATTCAGAATTTGGTGCAACATGCGACGAGGTGACGTGCGGGCCAAACTGACGGCGCCAAATCACGCCATCTTTGGCCGGCTGAATTTCAAATATCACGGGCTGGTTGCGGCCTGATTTTGGGAACCCAGCGAGCCAGAGCAACACGCGAACGATAGCCCCCTGACCTCGCTCGACTTGCGCCACTCCGGTGTATTTCGCGTGCCCGCAGGAGCTGTGCAAATCAACAATCGCCTTGGGCAACTGCATCTTGGCGTGCTCTGCCACTTGCAAAAAGGCGTCTTTCACATCCCACCCTCCAAAAAGCGCGCGTGGAGATGCGGATCTGGCATAACGCATTGATCATGGCGACCAAAGATCTTGTAACGATTGCGGGCAATACGATCATAGATCGGGTTTTTCAGGATGTCTGGAACATAGCGAAGGATCGACAACACACGCCAAGGCCACCCCAACTCTCGCATCGCGGCTGCAAAAGCGTTGGCCTTGGTGTGAACCTTGCCGCAGGTGAAAACGAGATTGGTTTGATAATCGTCTGTCGGAAGGCCCAATTCGGTGTAAAGTCGGGCCCCCAAGTCAGATTGCGCAACAACAAATCGAAACTTTCGGGCTTTGTCGTGACGTAGCACAAACCGAAAGAAACCAGAGCACAGCACACACTCGCCGTCAAAAACAATCACTGGCGGAGCGGTTGGTTGAGTCAAAGATGAAATTGAAATGGCACCCATCGCATATCGTCACATAATAAGGACAAAAAAAACGCCCCCTTGCGGAGGCGTTTTTATTACTGATCCAAGAAGCTGCGCAGTTTGCGGCTTCGGCTGGGTGCTTCAGCTTCCGCAACGCTTTCGCCTCAATCTGCCGGATCCGTTCGCGGGTCACGCTGAACTGTTGGCCCACTTCTTCAAGCGTATGGTCGGTGTTCATACCGATGCCAAAACGCATACGAAGAACACGTTCTTCACGAGGGGTAAGCGATGCCAGCACGCGGGTTGTGGTTTCCTTGAGGTTTTCCTGAATGGCGCTGTCGAGTGGCAGCACGGCATTTTTATCCTCAATGAAATCCCCCAGTTGGCTGTCTTCTTCATCCCCAATTGGCGTTTCCAGCGAGATCGGCTCTTTGGCGATTTTCATCACCTTGCGCACTTTCTCAAGCGGCATTTGCAGTTTTTCAGCGAGCTCTTCTGGTGTTGGCTCACGGCCAATTTCATGCAGCATCTGACGACCGGTGCGCACCAGTTTGTTGATCGTCTCGATCATATGCACCGGAATACGGATGGTCCGGGCCTGATCCGCGATTGATCGCGTGATCGCCTGACGGATCCACCAGGTTGCATAGGTCGAGAATTTATAGCCGCGACGGTATTCAAACTTGTCCACCGCCTTCATCAGGCCAATGTTACCTTCCTGAATAAGATCAAGGAATTGCAGGCCACGGTTGGTGTATTTCTTGGCAATCGAAATCACCAATCGAAGGTTGGCTTCGACCATTTCTTTCTTGGCGGAGCGCGCTTCTTTTTCACCTTTTTGAACCTGCTGCACAATGCGGCGGAATTCGGGAATGTCGACGCCGACATATTGACCAACCTGGGCCATGTCTGCACGCAAACCTTCCACTTTGTCAGTGGATTTCTCGATGAAACCCTGCCATGCCCGGCCGGTTTTTTCGCGCATATCGTCAAGCCAGGTGGGATCCAGCTCGCGACCGCGATAGGCGTCGACAAATTCCCGGCGGTTGATGCGGGCCTGGTCGGCCAGTTTCACCATCGAGCTGTCGATCTGCATGATGCGACGGTTGATGCCGTAAAGCTGGTCGATCAACGCTTCGATCCGGTTGTTGTGCAGGTGCAATTCATTCACCAGCAGCACAATTTCCGACCGCAGTTTTTGATAAGCCGTTTCTTCTTTTTCGGTAAAGCTATCATCTTCGTTGAGCGTCGCGCTCATCCGCAGATCCTGCATTTCCGACAGCATGGTATAGTCGCGCGCAATCAGCTCCAGCGTTTCCAGAACGCGGGGCTTAAGGGCGGCTTCCATCGCGGCCAGTGACATATTGGCCTGCTCGTCTTCGTCGTCGTCATCATCGGTGGTCAGCGGATTGCCGTCAGCGTCCAGCTCTTGGGTCGCGTCCTTTTTCTCGGTCGCTGGGGCCCCGGATGCGCCCCCCCCTGCCACGATCGGCTCTTCCTCATCCTCTTCGAGCGAATTGCCAAAGGTCGCGTCCAAATCGATCACGTCCCGCAGCAAAATATCTTCGCTCAGAAGTTCGTCGCGCCAGATTGTGATCGCCTGAAAGGTCAGTGGGCTTTCGCAAAGCCCGGCAATCATCGTGTTGCGCCCGGCCTCAATCCGCTTGGCAATGGCGATTTCGCCTTCACGCGACAAGAGTTCGACGGAGCCCATTTCGCGCAGATACATGCGCACAGGATCATCGGTGCGATCAAGCTTTTCCGTGTCTGCCCCGGCAAGGGTGATTTCCCCGCCGGCGTTTTTCACGACCAGATCCGTGGACCCTTTGTCTTCGTCATCGGCGTCTTCATCTTCGATGATATTGATGCCCATTTCCGACAGCATCGACATAACATCTTCGATCTGTTCCGAGCTCACCTGATCGGGGGGCAGCACCTGATTAAGCTGATCATACGTGATGTAACCTTTTTCACGTGCTTCAGCGATCATCTTCTTGACGGCGGCCTGGCTCATATCGCCCATCTGGTCGGCGTCTTGGTCGTCCTTGCGGTCCGTGGCGGTGTCTTTGGCGGCCATGGGCTCTCCTTACACGGCTTCCCGATCAAAAGCGATTCGGGGGCATATTGATTCGCAACTTTGATTCGCGTTACCGAATCAAAACATTCAGAACAGTGATTCGCCACCCCATCTATCGCGATTTCTTTAGGGGGTCTGCCTTAAAAGGCACATTTATTAGGAATCACCCTTCTGTTTATTGATATTCAGGGTCGAGATCAGTCGATCCAATGCGTCGCGTTCATCCCGATCCATCAAAAGGCCATTTTCGGCGCGTTCATATGTTGTCCTGTCTTCGGACTGGCTGCGCACCGCACGATTGCGCGCCTCAGCCGCCTGCCCCAAACGCCATGTCACCCCTTCGTCGGGCAGCGCGTCCAGATCATGGGCGGCATCCACAACTTCGCGCATCACCCCCCGGATTGCGTCCAGTTTTGCCAATTCTTCGGTCAAACAGGCCGAGACGATGTCATCATCTTGCGCGTGGCGAACCGCCGGGGCAATCTGCACATGGTTGAGGCGGAACAGTTTTTCAAGAGGGGCCGCGCCAATCTGTGCCACAATGGCATCGCGCAACGCCTCGGGGCCATCCTGCGCGTGCCGCAGGATTAAGCGCTGGATCACCGCATGATCCGGCCCCGCCAAATCAAGGCGCTCGATCTGAGTTTCACACAGCTCCAACATATCAGGGCGCAGGATCAGCACCGCCAAAATCACCGCTTCTCGCAGTGCCTCTTCGGCCTCGATCCCAGCCCCAGCCAGCAACGAGCTTTTGGTGCTCGCCAGCGCCGGTTCCGGCCCTTTTTTCCACCCCGGTTTCCACGGGGTGCGCTTCCCCCCTGATGGGCCAGCGCTTTGGGGGCGGGCGCGAAACAGCTCCCACCGTTTGTCTTTGATGGCTTGGCCATAATGCGACCGGATCGAGGGATCTGTGATCCGCTTGATCACCTCGCGAAGATCTTTATCAAGCGCGGCTTTCCGCTCGGGACTGTCAAAAACCTTACCTTCAGTTTCGCGCCGCCATAACAGATCGACCATTGGAATCGCCTGATCAATCAGCCCCTGCATTGCCGCCGCACCGGATGTTTTCAGAACGTCATCAGGGTCTTGCCCCTCTGGCATAATAGCAAAGCGCACGGATTTCCCGGCCTCAAGCAACGGTAGCGCCAGATCAATCACCCGCATCGCGGCGCGCAATCCCGCCGTGTCGCCATCCAGCGCGATGATCGGCTCTGGGTTGATGCGCCACATCAGGCGCAACTGATCCTCGGTAATTGCGGTGCCAAGCGGGGCCACGGTGGCGTCAAACCCAGCCTCAGACAGGGCGATCACATCCATATACCCTTCGGCCACGATCAGCGGTTTGCCTTTGCCCGACGCCTCGCGCGCAGGGCCTTGGTTGTAAAGGCTGCGACCCTTATCAAACAGCTCGGTTTCAGGCGAGTTCAGGTATTTCGCATTGTCATTTGGGTCCATGGCCCGGCCGCCAAAGGCGATCGCCCGCCCACGCGCGTCGCGGATCGGAAACATGATGCGCCCGCGGAATGTGTCATAGGGTTTGCCGCCTTTTGTGCTGGGTTTGGCAAGTCCCGCCCCAAGGATCAAGTCATCCTCGACCCCTTTGGATTTCAGATGATCCCAAAGCCCCTGCCACGCATCCGGTGCAAATCCGATTGACCAGCGCGCCTGTGCGGCTTCGTTCAATCCGCGACGGGACAGATATTCGCGCGCCTCGGTCCCGGCCCCGGTTTTCAACATCAGCTGGTAATGGCTGACGGCCATGTCCATCACCTCTGCCACCAGGGTGCAGCGGTCTGCTTTTTCCTGCGCACGGGGATCGCGCGCGGGCATTGGCATTCCGGCCTCACCGGCCAGAATTTCCACCGCTTCCATGAAACCGACATTCTCGGTGTCTTTCACAAAGGAAATCGCATCCCCTTTGGCATGACAGCCAAAGCAGTAATAAAATCCTTTGCGGTCATCCACATGAAAAGACGCGGTTTTTTCGTGATGAAAGGGGCATGGCGCCCACATGTCGCCTTTGCCCGGTTGGGATTTTCGCTTGTCCCACATGACCTTGCGCCCAACCACATCGGTTAGGCTAAGGCGGGTGCGTAATTCGTCTAGAAATCCGGGTGGCAGAGACATGGCTCTTTATCCGCTTTATCGGAAAGCCTGTCCAGCGGGTATCGCGCCGCTTATGCGCCGACGGCCCCACGCACCATATCCCAATAAATACCTGCGACAGCCTCTTGGCTTAACCGCCCGCCTTCGCGGTACCAGGTATTCACCCCGGTCAGCATCGCAATCACCGCCATTGTCGCCAGCCGCGTGTCCGGCACGGAAATCACACCGGCTGCATGCCCTGCCTCAAGAATCTTCTCCAATTCCTGTTCATATTGGCGGCGCAGGGCTTCAATGGCGGCAAAATTGTCGTCAGACAAGTTGCGCAATTCCATATAGGCGATGAAAACCGCATCGGGGCGGTCGAGGTGAAATTGAATGTGAAACCGGGCGAAATCTTCGAGCTGTTCAAGCGGCGTGGCGCGTTGGGGACGCGCAGACCACGTGGCCAAAAGCTCATCCATATGGGCGCGCATCAGATCAAACAGAAGGCTTTGCTTGTCTTTGGTATAAAGGTACAAGGCGCCTGCCTGCACCCCAACCTCACGCGCAATCTGGCGCATCGACACAGCAGCAAAACCGTGGCGTGCAAAGAGGTTAAGGGCGGCGGCGCGCACCTTTGGGCCTGTGATTTCGCTGTGAGATCCGGTTTTACGTGCCATTTTTACCTACCATTGGGAAACATTAACTGAACAATCGTTCAAATCCTAGCCTGTTCTTCAGTTTGACCGGCTCGCCTTGGACAAACGGGCGGTCCGCCGCCATTTCAATCAAACTCTAGCGCCCTTTGCCTTGCACCCTTCCCAAGGCAAAGTTATGGTCGCGCCAATGCCATCCGCCCAATGATGGGGCCGTATTTTGGGGGCCAAATGCGCCACATTTCTATCGCGTTCTGCTTCTGCCTGACCCTTGTCGGGGCCATGGCCTGTGCAGAAGACCCCCTTGTGCGACGCCAAATGTCAGATGCGGCCCGGCATGCGGAGTATCCCAAAATCCTGCCATTGCATGAATTGCTGGCTAGCCGCCCTGTCCCGGTTGATGTGGCCCTTTTGACGGGCAGCCTGTCCAGTCGCGCTGCCGCCCTGCGCGCCCGCGCCTCTCGTCTACGCGCCCCAATTGTCGACAGCGCCACACGCGCGCGATTGCAGGCCGCCTTGGCCCGTCGCTGACAATCCTTGCCGATTTTCCCGACAAACCATCCTTTGTTTCCTGCCACAACCGCCTAAGAAATCCCGCAAATTGACACAGCGCGCATTGCGTCCTGCCCGCCCATTCGCTAGGTCTCGCGGGACAAAATCACTGCGCCGCGTGTTTATTCCCGCAGCAAGGCCCACAAGAAGACCCACAGCAAGACCCCATGGAGATCAACATGAGTGACAATTCCCCCGACCGTTCCCCCCTTCGTTTGGGTATTGCGGGGCTTGGCACCGTTGGCATTGGCGTGGTCAAAATCATTCGCCGCCAAGCACAGCTTTTGGAAGATCGTGCAGGCCGCCCGGTGGTGATCACAGCCGTGTCGGCACGGTCAAAAGACAAAGACCGCGGTGTCGACCTGTCTGACTATGCTTGGGAAGATGATGCGGTTGACCTGGCCAAACGCGACGATGTTGACGTGTTTGTGGAATTGATGGGCGGGCATGAAGGCACGGCCAAGGCGTCTGTCGAGGCTGCGATTGCAGCGGGCAAAGACGTGGTCACCGCCAACAAAGCGCTTTTAGCGCATTACGGTCAGGACCTTGCCCTTGCGGCGGAAGGCAACAACGTCAGCTTACGCTATGAGGCCGCAGTCGCGGGTGGCATTCCAGTGATCAAAGCCCTGAGCGAAGGCTTGGCCGGCAACGAGATTACCCGCGTCATTGGCGTGATGAACGGCACTTGCAACTACATCCTGACCCAGATGCAGGCCACTGGCCGCGGCTATAACGCGCTGTTTGATGAATGTGCTGAGCTTGGATATCTTGAGGCGGACCCAAATCTGGATGTGGGCGGTATTGATGCCGGGCATAAACTGTCGATCCTGTCTTCAATCGCCTTTGGCACACAGGTGAATTTCAGTGCCGTTGAACTGGAAGGCATTCAGCGCATCGAGCTTAAAGATATCGAACACGCGGCTGAAATGGGCTATCGCATCAAGCTGTTGGGCGTCGCGCAAATGACCGGTCGCGGGTTAGAGCAGCGCATGTCACCGTGCCTCGTGCCCGACACATCGCCGTTGGGCCAGCTGGAAGGCGGCACCAATATGATCGTGATCGAAGGCGATGCCGTCGAGCAAATCATACTGCGTGGCCCCGGTGCGGGCGAAGGCCCCACCGCAAGCGCCGTTCTGGGCGACGTGATGGATATTGCACGCGGCTTTACCCTGCCAACCTTTGGTCAGGCGGCCACCACATTGCGACCGGTCACAGGCGTCAAGGCCACCAAGCCCGCGCCATTTTATCTGCGGATGGAGCTGTTTGACAAACCCGGCGCGCTTGCAAAAGTGGCCGCAGTTCTTGGCAATGCAGGGGTGTCCATCGACCGGATGCGCCAGATAAGCCACGCAAAGACCAGCGCCCCGGTGCTGATTGTCACCCATAAATGCACCCGCGACGGGTTGGACACAGCGCTTGCGGGGCTGGCGGAAACCGGCGTTGTGGATGGCCCCCCCGTGGCGATCCGTATCGAAGAGCTTTAAAGCCCGCCTTATTTTCACGCAGCGCCCCGCATGTCGGGGCGTTTTGCGTTTGAAAGCCCGGTTTTCCCCCGTCAAAGCCCCCTTATGCCTTGCTCTGTAAGGCCCCGGCCTCTAAACCGACCCCAACCGTGACATTCAAGGAACTTTTCTATGGCTGACAAAGTCGTCTTTTCCGACCGTATGCTGTCGCTGGGCCTCGCCCGCGTTTCCGAAGCCGCCGCAATGGCCTCTGCCACGCTGATTGGGCGTGGGGATGAGAAAGCCGCGGACCAAGCCGCCGTGAACGCCATGCGCGATCAGTTGAACCTTTTGGACATCCAAGGCACCGTTGTGATCGGCGAAGGCGAACGCGACGAAGCGCCAATGCTGTATATCGGCGAAGAAGTTGGCTCTGGCGAAGGCCCCGCTGTGGACATCGCATTGGACCCGCTGGAAGGCACCACCCTGACCGCCAAAGACATGCCAAACGCGCTGACCGTGATCGCCATGGCCCCACGCGGCACGCTGTTGCACGCCCCGGACGTTTACATGGAAAAACTGGCAATTGGGCCAGGCTATGACACAGATGTTGTCAGCCTGAAAATGTCACCCGCCGAACGTGTGCAAGCACTGGCTGCGGCCAAAGGCTGTGCCACCTCGGATATTACCGTCTGTGTTCTGGAACGTCCCCGCCACGAGGCGATGATTGAAGACATCCGCTCAACCGGCGCTGCGATCCGTCTGATCACTGATGGGGACGTGGCTGGCGTGATCCACTGTGCCGAGGCCGAAATCACCGGCATCGACATGTATATGGGTCTTGGTGGCGCACCTGAGGGTGTTTTGGCCGCCGCCGCTTTGAAATGTATGGGTGGTCAGATGTGGGGTCAGCTGACCTTCCGCAATGATGACGAGCGTGGCCGGGCGGCCAAAGCGGGCATCACCGATCTTGACCGCATCTATAACCGCGACGAAATGGTCACCGCTGACGTGATTTTTGCGGCAACCGGCGTGACCGACGGCTCCATCGTGTCTGGGATCAAACGCGAGCCGGGGTTCTTGACCACAGAAACCATCCTTATGCGTTCTAAAACCGGATCTGTCCGGCGCATGAGCTATCGCAACCCAGTTACAAACGGTTGATAAGGTTAAAAAAAATGACGCGCGCCCTCATACTGATTGATATTCAACATGGGTTTGATCACCCGATGTGGGGCGCGCGGAACAATCCTGACGCCGAAGAAAACGCTGCGCGATTATTGGTGCATTGGCGCGATCAGACCCTGCCGATCTTTCATGTTCAGCACCTGTCGACCACCCCCGGAAGCCCCCTGAACCCAGAGGGCGGCGCGTTTGATTTCAAACCAGAGGTCTCCCCGCTGGCAGGGGAGCCGGTGATCCAGAAGCACGTCAACTCTGCGTTTATTGGCACCGATCTTGAAGCACAATTGCGCGCAGGCGGCGTCACCGATCTGGTGATTTGCGGGCTGACCACGCCCCATTGTGTGTCCACCACCACGCGGATGGCAGCGAATTTAGGGTTCGACGTCACCCTTGCCCATGACGCCTGCGCGGCCGTCGCCTTGGGGGCGGATACAAGCTGGCGCGATGGCGGTGCTGTGTCGCCAAAATTCATCCACCAAGCCGCACTTGATCACCTAAACGGCGAATTTGCTACGGTTCTTAGTACGGATGACATCCTGTCATGAGCTTTCTGGGTGTTGATGCCTCGGCCACCGGACGGCGCTGGGTTGGACCCAGCATCGACATGGAACGCCAGGCTGAATACCTGCAGCAAATCACCCAATTGCCGATGCCGTTGTGCAAGGTTCTGGCCCGCCGGGGTGTCGCGCCAGAGCAAGCCGCCGACTTTCTTGACCCCACACTGAAAGCGCTTTTGCCCGATCCACGTGGGATGAAAGACATGGAGGTTGCCGCCGCGCGCACCCTACAGGCTTTTGATAAAAATGAAAAAATCGCGATCTTTGCCGATTATGATGTCGATGGGGCAACGTCCGCCACACTGTTGATTGATTGGTTCCGCCAAATGGGGCGCGAAGTTACGCTCTATATTCCGGACCGGATCGACGAAGGCTATGGCCCAAATATCCCAGCGATGGAACAGCTTGCAGATGCGCATGATCTGATCATCTGTGTCGATTGCGGAACCCTGTCGCATGCCCCCATTGCAGCCGCTGTTGCCAAGGGTGCAGACGTCGTGGTGCTTGACCACCATCTGGGGGGGGAGACCCTGCCGCCCGCCATGGCCGTCGTGAACCCAAACCGTCAGGACGAATTGGACGCCCCCGGCTATCTATGCGCTGCTGGTGTGGTGTTTCTAATGCTGGTTGAACTGGGGCGCGTCTTGCGTGAGGCCGGGCGCAACGGACCGGATCTGATTTCAATGCTCGACCTTGTGGCCCTTGGCACGGTCGCCGATGTCGCCCCCCTGATCGAGGTCAACCGCGCTTTCGTACGGCAGGGATTGAAGATCATGGCGCGACGCGCGCGCACCGGAATGGTGGCCCTGGCGGATGTGTCTGGCATGAACGAAGCCCCCCGCGCCTATCACCTTGGCTATCTGATGGGGCCACGGGTGAATGCCGGCGGTCGCATTGGCAAAGCCGACCTTGGCGCGCGGCTTTTGTCGACCACAAATGCCCATGAAGCAGCCTCAATCGCAGCGCGGCTAAACGAGCTGAACGGTGAGCGACGAGAGATTGAAGCCCGCGTGCAAGAAGAGGCCATGACACAAGCCGAAGCGCGTGGGTTTGACGCCCCGCTGGTTTGGGCTGCGGGTGACGGCTGGCATCCCGGCGTGGTGGGCATTGTCGCGTCTCGCCTAAAAGAAACCACCAACCGCCCCGCCATCGTGATCGGCTTTGATGGCGACGATGGCAAGGGGTCAGGGCGGTCGATTTCCGGCGTGGATCTAGGGGCCTGCATCCAACGTCTCGCTGCGGATGGTGACATTCAAAAAGGCGGTGGCCACAAAATGGCGGCAGGGCTCAGCCTGTCACGCGATCAATTGGACCCGGCGATGGCGCATCTGTCGGACCTGCTTGCAAAACAAGGCGCGGGCCTTCAGGGCGCAGCGGATCTGAAGCTTGACGGGATATTGATGCCATCTGCGGTCACCGTGGAATTGATTGAAGAATTGGAGCAGGCTGGCCCCTTTGGCGCCTCCGCCCCGGCCCCGCGCTTTGCCTTTCCTGATATACAGGTCCTGTTCGCAAAACGTGTCGGGCAAAATCACCTGAAAGTCAGTTTTGGGGATGGTCTAAGCGCACGGATCGACGCAATTTGCTTTGGGGCATTTGATGGCCCAATTGGCCCGCTTCTTGAACAATCTGGCGGGCAGAGATTCCATTTGGCTGGGCGGTTGGAGGTCAACCATTGGCAAGGGCGTTCCTCCCCTCAACTGCGCCTTGAAGATGCCGTAAGAGCCTGATTTAGCTCACCTTTCAATATTTTTCCAAAAAGCTTATTTTCCCTCTTGCGTGACGGTGCAGATTTCCCTAAAACCCGCCTCACCGACAGAGTGGCCCGTTCGTCTATCGGTTAGGACGCCAGGTTTTCAACCTGGAAAGACGAGTTCGATTCTCGTACGGGCTGCCATTTCCCCTAATCACCAGCTTAAAGTTTCATAGTGCTCAATTTATTTGCGCATCAGTCACTTGTGGCTGCGCCAAATCATTCATTTGATAAAGAATAATAAATTCACGATCTTGATGCAATTTCGGGGTTGCGTCTTATCCGAGGACTGACTAAACCCGCTTCACCGACAGAGTGGCCCGTTCGTCTATCGGTTAGGACGCCAGGTTTTCAACCTGGAAAGACGAGTTCGATTCTCGTACGGGCTGCCACTTCCACCTACAGTCTGTTGTTACATCACTTGACGAAAATTGCGGTTTCATCAAGTTAGGGGATGTCTCCGCAGTACCTACGCGCCTATCTCAGTTCGAAGCGGGTCACGACATCTGATGCCCGAAAATTAACGGCGATCAGAGCCCCTGTGAGATCCCGCACCGGCGTCAACTCAAGGCAAGTGCGTTCTCCGAGCAGTCCACGGGTCAATTCACGACAAAACTTTCCGCTGTCCAATGACCAATTCCCCGCATACGAAATTCCGTTAAAAACGCCGTCCAAAGTGCCATCCGCATAGATATGGGCATTTTTGACATTGTCGTTTTCCAATGTACGCCCCAAAATTTCTTGCACCGTTTCACTGGTTTCCGCCAGCGCTGATCCGCAGCAAAGGCTGGTTACAACCCCTATGATCGTCAATAGATTACCCATAATCACCCTGCCCTTAACCCACTTTAAATCAACAATATCCTTGATCCATATGAGCGGTACGCAAGCCAGGATCGGCTGTCAACCCGACGTAATACTGCTAGGCGCGGACTGGGTATTATTCGCGAAGATCCGGTGTGTAAACCGTATAACAGGCACGCCCCCGGTTTTTGGATGCGTACAGAGCCACGTCCGCGTCATCAATCATCTGGTCGGCATTTGGCTCAACATATTCCGAGCTTGTAACCATCCCAATACTTGCAGAAATTTGGCACTCTTCATCACGAAACGTAATGGGTACTTCGAGTTTTTCAATCATCCGCTGTGCAATGGCCGAAAGCCGCTCGTGGTCTGTAAGACCCTTCATGACCAAGACGAACTCGTCACCACCAACCCGCGCAACGGTGTCCCCCTCTCGGGTTTCTTCCGTCAGAATCCTCGCGACCTCCTGCAGAACTTTGTCACCTGCCGCATGCCCGAGCGTGTCATTCACAGCCTTAAAAAAATCCAGATCAAGGTGCATCAGGGCAAAGCGATTTTTCCCCGCCAGAAATCGTGACAAAACCTGATCAAGAGCACGTCGATTCTTTAACCCGGTCAACTCGTCGGACAGGGCCTCAGCCTCGGCTTCGGTCTTTGCCCCCAGAAAACGGTGTGCCATTTGATTGGTCGCTTCCATCGCTGCGGACTTCGCTTCGACCAGATAGAGCATTTCAACGGTCAAATCTGTTGGTGCGAAATCTGATCCAGCCAATCCGTAGCGCCCCACGGCGTCGACCACCGAAATGCCAAAAGACAGATTCAGTAACACCCCCTCGCTGCCCGGAAGGCAGGTCATTGTACCAATCAAAGGGGTAGAATGGGAATCGCGAATACGAAGGTAGAGTTTAGCACCATCAAATTCCCGCACCTGATCAATACTGGTCAATTTTTTGGGGCGACGCATTTCGACAAGGCGAAACACACTGGTGCCTTCCAGAACTTTTCCCGGTAAAACTTTACGCAGCGTCGGTCCAGCATGAATCACAATGCCCTTGGCATTCAAGACCAAGCTCATCGGCATCATATAGTCAAGCGCCTCAAAACTGAGCGAAATTGGCAAATGTGCGGTCATGATTTATCCTGTCCCAGCTGCAAGATCAAAGCTGCGCCCTTCGGTGTAAGACATATCCAGAAGGTCCACAGACAGGGTTTCAGTCTGACCAGAGCGCCCGTTATAGTCCAACAACGCCAAGGCCCCGTAATCATCAGCCAAAGCGCGTAGTGCCCCCAGTATGACATGACCAAAGCCAGGTTCTGGATGACAAATCGAGAGCACATACGCCCCTTCTGACAATTCATCCACTTCAATTTCAGGCATATCCATATCCGGCACGGCCAACCGCGCACGTCCGGGAAGATCCTCGAGAGAATGAAGAAATTCGGTGAAATTCACGCCACCGAAGCGCAACAAGCGCCGCACCCGCTCCGAGCGAGTGTCCACGATAAGGTAGGTGCCGAAATCCTCGAGCAGATTGTCGCGCGTTTTCCCCAGCAACTCCGCCGCCTGATTGACCACGGTCTGGGTCAAGACGGCATCATACCGAAACATCGGTTCGAAACTGTCAAATCCAGGGTCAATTTCCCGAATAAGATCCATCCAGAACTCATCACCATAAGTCCCGCGCAAAAAACTTTCTAAAGATCGGTCAATTAAGCCGTGCATATCTCACTCGCCCTGATAAGTGACCAGATGAGCCTAGGGGGCCTTTGTTAAAAAACAGAAAACGCCCGTATGACAGCAAGAACACCGTTCAAGGCATGTTCAATAATATGTTGAAACTTTTAGTGATCTAGAAAGGCCACGCGACCTTACACGGCCGCCTGTTGATCCAGCCAATTGGGCAAATGACCGATATCCGGCAAGACAATGTCCGCATGTTGCGACAATTCGGCCTCGGTCGCGAGCCCAGTCAATACCCCAACCGTTCTCATGCCCGCCGCACGCCCGGCGTGCAAATCATGCAAAGAATCCCCCACCATAACCACGTCTTCCGGCGCGACACCCATCTGTTTGGCAAAGGCGAGGCATTGTCCGGGAGCAGGTTTACCCCCGAACCCGCTGTCATAACCAGCGATGAAGTCGAACAGATCAGTCACGCCAGCGCCTGATAGATGCGCGCGCGCAGGCATTTCCGCATCATTGGTGGCCACACCCAAGCCAATCCCACGCGCCTTTAGCCCTCCGAGACACTCCTTCAGGTCGACCGCCTGAGCCTGAGGGGCATTGGCGGCCTCTTCGTTAAGAATTCTTTCCAAAGCCTCAGGTGGCATGTCAATGAAAGTGACCAACACATTAACCACTTCTTCGGGGGTTCCTGCGATCACGATACTGTCCTGTGAAAACTGTTTTGCATCCGTATCAAACCCGATGGCTGCGCCAATTTCACGCGCGCGCGCGCTGTCGCCTTCGGTCAGCCGAACCAAGACGGCGCTGGCCCAACTCTCCCAGGTGGCACCGAAATGAAACAGAGTTCCATCTTTGTCAAACAACACAGCCTTAACAGACATTCAGCGCTCCTCCCGAAAACAATTCCTTCGCAAATCAACACACTGGCAATGCATCGACGTCAAGTCCAATTCATCTGTCCGCCACCCGGCAACATCTGGCGCGCTTGCAATGGCACCTCAAATCCAAGAGTGTTTGCGTCGCAAAAGGCGATAACCCAGGCGTCATCCATCGTCAGGAAATCCAGCACAGCGCCTAAAAACTCCGGTGCATTTGCACCCTGTTTCAAATCCTCAACACTTGCCCCAGTGGCCCCCATAAAGATCGGGAGCAAGTCTTCATTTGTGGCCAGCCAGCCAAGCGCCGTTAACCCAATCACTTCCGCTTTTTCACGGTTCATTTACATTTCCTCCCATTTGGAAAGGTTTTCTTAACCAATTGAACCCAATCTGTCAGTGAGCAAATCTAATAAGACGTGGGCTAGGATCTAATATGTCAGGACGCATTCTCATAGCGGATGACGTGGCGACAAATCGCATCGTGCTAAAGGTGAAACTCACCTCCGCATGTTACGACGTGACGCAAGCGGTATCTGTTTCTGATGTGGTCGACATCGCACAATCCCTACAACCAGACCTTATTTTACTAGGGCAAACGCTGCAAGGTGGCGGCGGGGTCGAGGCGTGTCATCGGCTTAAAGCCATTCCCGAACTGGCCGCCATCCCTGTGGTGATCATTTCGCCTGTGGCAGATCGCGCCGATCGCTTAGCCGCCTTGCGCGTCGGGGCCGATGATTTTTTAACAAAACCGCTGGATGAAAGCACACTGCTCGCCATGGTGCGGAACCTAATGCGCGTCCACGCGACGCGCGACGAAGTCACCCGCCGCCATGTTTTGGCCGAGGAAATGGGATTTGGCGAAGCGCCTGCAAGCTTTCAAAGACAAGCCAATATCGCCCTCGTCGCCCCAGCCGTGGAAACTGGCCTGATGTGGCGCAAGGCACTCACACAGGAAATGTCCCAGAAAGTGACCGTAATGACCAAGGCGCAAGCCCTTGAAGACGTGTCACAAACCGGAGTGGTGCCCGACGTATTTATCATCTCGGCCAATCTATCTGAACAGGGCGATGGGCTGCGTTTGGTCTCAGAATTGCGCTCTCGGCTGTCCACAAGATACGCGGTGATCATTTTCATTGATGAGACGAAAAACAGCCCCTCTGCCTCGATGGCCCTGGATCTTGGCGCCAACGCAGTGATGACCGGCTATTTTGATGCCGAAGAAATTTCGGTTCGATTGGATCGGTTAATCCCAGGTAAATTTCTATCAGATCAGGTGCGCAGCACAGTGGATCAGCGGCTCAATCTGGCAATGACCGACCCGTTGACCGGCCTCAACAATCGTCGCTATGCGGGGTCATACCTCAATCGGCTCGAAGCACAATCCACCCAAAGCGGGCGTGGATTTGCCCTTATGTTGCTGGATTTGGACAAGTTCAAAGGGATCAATGATCGCTATGGGCATTTTGCTGGCGACGAGGTGTTGGTCGATGTCTCGAAACGCCTGCGCGCCAGCATTCGCGATGTGGACCTTCTGGCCCGGTTTGGCGGCGAAGAATTTCTGATTGCGATGCCAGACACCGACCATGACGCCGCCTTGATCATGGCCGAACGGCTGCGCCGGGTTGTTGGGGAAACACCAATTTATTCTGGGGCGGTTTCGGCACAAATCCCCGTAACCATGTCCATTGGAGTTGCCGTGGCCCCCACTGGGGGCTGTGAGCCAGGCCAAATCCAGACATTGCTACAAAGTGCTGATCGCGCGCTTTACGCCTCCAAGGCCGAGGGTCGTAACCTGGTGACCTTTGTGCAAAGCGCCGCATAAAGCGTTTCCTATGCATAATGGCAGAGAGGGTTCCCCGCTCCACCCTTATTACTTTTATAACAAATAGTTATCGCCGCGCACCACGCATGTTCCGCGCAATTTTATCCGCAAACTCGCGCCGATCCTCCAAGCTCATCAATGTGATCCGTTCAAGGATCAATCGACGCGCGGTATCGCCAAAGCCAATCATCCGATCGCGCTGACCATCAAGTGCAACATTCAAAGCCGCAGGATCAAAAGGGTCAGAGCGCAACGCCAACAACATGGCCTCAAAATCACGCCGCATCGCCGCTCGGTTGTCTTTGAATGACCCTTTTTCATTGCGCAAAGCTTTGCCAATCGCGCGACGGTCTTTCATTGGCAAGGCCGAAGCGATGGGGCCAAACCCCATATCGCGAATGGTGCCACGATCAGGCCCGCGTGGGTCAAAACCATGATCGCGACGGTCACCCAAATGGGCCCCCGCCACTAGTCCAATCACCACAAGGTTCATGGTCAATGACAGTGCAAAGACCACGCGCACCCATTTTCGGCGAGGTTTCACCGCTGGCGGCATTGATGGGGTTGGAGTGTCGGACATATTTAGCCCTCCTCTTCGATCAAAAGGTCTGTTCCAAAGTAGTTTGGCGCAAAATCTTGAACGTCATAAATCGTGTCCACGCTGGCGTAATCACCCGCGAGCAAGACCCCACCCGAGAGTGTCTCAAGCTGATCAGGGGCGGCAAAGCCGATCCATACGCCGGCCACCGTCGCAGTGGCCATCCCGGCCAAAGCGGGCCAGCCGCCAATTTGTGCCACAAGTTCTTTCCAGAACGGGCGCGCGGCGCGTTTGGGTGCGAGGGGGACAGTTTGGGGTTGAACCTGTGCCGCATCTTGCAAAAGCGCCGCCATAAAGCTGTCGGACAGCTCCGGCACCTCCTCGCGCCCCGCTTCAAAAAACGCCTCAAGCTGGGCGTCATCTAACAGATCTGTTTCAGTCTTCGCCATATCCCAACTCCTTACGTCGCCCGGCGAGTGCCATGGCCAGTGCTTTTTTGCCTCGGGCGGTTAGGCTTTCAACCGCCTCAACGCTGATCTCTAATATATCCGCAATTTCCGGGTTTGTTGCCCCTTCAAGATGGCGCAGGGCCACGGCCACACGTTGCCGTTCTGGAAGGGTGTTCAGCGCATCCTGAAGGGCGGTGGCCCGGTCGGCCTGGATCAGGCCATCCACCGCACTTGGTTTGCCATCCGCGGGCTCTTCGATGGCGTCGATGTCGACCGAACGTCGCTTGCGCAGCCGGTCCGTGCACAGGTTCGTCGTCACCGTATAAAGCCAGGTCGAGATCTTGGCCTCGCCCGTGCGCCATTTTGGCGCCTGCTTCCACAACCGCAACATCGCCTCTTGGGTCACATCCTCAGCCTCGGCCCGGTCGCCCCCCAAAAGACGCGACGCATAGCCCAACACCCGAGGCGCAAGCCGCGTGGTCAGAATCTGCGCCGCTGATGGATCGCCATTCCCGTATAGGGTCAAAAGCGCCTCATCGGTGGCGGCTGCATATGCGTCCAGCGCCATGTTCATTCCCTGTGACTAGCCCACCCCCCGCATCGGAGCAACGGCTTCGTGGTGGTGTGCCCCGACCAGGACACACCCAAGACGGGTTATCCGCCGTATTTGCCGCTTTTGCCGTGGCGTTTGCCGCCATGATCTTGACCGTGACGCATCCACATTTCCTTTTGGGCTGCGTCAAATTCTGCGGCGGAAATGGCGTTGTCATCGTCGGTGTCGAAGCGATCAATCATCCGGTCAAGCTTGCTTTGATCTGGCGTCATTTCGGCCAGAGACAAAGTTCCACTGTTATCCGCATCCCGCTTTTCGATGATCCGTTCAGCCATCCAGCCCATGCGTTTTTCAGCAGACGGCCCTTTGCCCATACGCTTGCCTGCTTTGCGCTCTGGGGCAGACGCCATGCGCTCTTTCATACGCGCCTCAGCTTGGGCTTTGATTTCAGCCAGATCTAAAGCACCGTCGCCATTGACATCTGCTGCGGCAAATTTTGCGGCGGCCTGTGCCATGAGGTCTTCCGTTGTGATGAACCCGCTCTTGTCCATATCGACATCAGCAAATTCCATCTGCATACCCCCCCCCATCGGGCCGCCTTTGCCGCCCATTGGGCCACCTTTGCCGCCAAAAGCAGAGGCCGTCAGCCCGCTTGCGGTGACTGCCACACCAGCCACCAAAGCAATTGTTGCGATCTTTGTTGCACGTTTCATAGAGCTCTCCATATTAGGTTTCGCCTGTCCCGACCGGAGCGTTCCTGCCCGGTGTCATATCCATTCAACGCGGGGTCCACACGTTTCCGTCGCCTTTTTTTCATTTTCTGTATTTTGCCCATAAAACAGCGCCGGTACGCAGGGTTACGCTTGACCCTTTTTGAAAACTGACCATGGGTATGCAAGCAACTATGAAAGAGGGCAGAATGGACAAGTCCAAGATCATCCGCCACGCGGCCACCGTGATCCTCATGCGCGATGCGCAAACAAACCCTCAGGTTTTAATGGGGCAACGTGGTGCCAAGGCGGCGTTCATGCCCAACAAATTTGTGTTTCCCGGCGGCGCGGTTGATCCCGCAGATGGTCAGGTTCCCTTGGCGCAAGGCGGGGCAGAACCTTGCCTGACCCGATTGGCGGAAGATGCTGACCCTGATCTGGCCCAAGCCTTGCTTGTTGCCGCCATTCGCGAGCTTTGGGAAGAAACCGGTCAGATTTTGGGTGAAGCCACCCCTTGGGTTGGTGACGTACCTGAGGATTGGAAAAGCTTTGCCAAGGCGGGCTATGTGCCTTCCGCTGACGGTCTGGCCTTTGCCTTTCGCGCCATCACCCCAAAGGGACGCCCGCGCCGGTTTGATGCGCGGTTCTTTGTGGCCGACGCAGGTAAGCTTAAGACCGACCCCGATGATTTCTCACGCGCCTCGGACGAGCTGAGCCATCTGCAATGGATCCCCATTGATCAGGTGCGCCGCTTTGATTTGCCGTTTATCACCGAAGTGGTTTTGGCAGAAATCGTCGGCAACTTGCCCAATCTTGATGCCCCTGCCTCCGTGCCCTTTTTCAACAACGGTGAAGAAGAAAGCCTGTTTGAACGGTTGGGCGGTGTCAGCCCGCTGAGCGCATGAACCGGACAAGGTTGCGTTACAAAAACAACACCAACACCAATACGGACAATAGGATCAGCGCGGTCCCGCCCAACTCTCGTTTCGTGACCGCCTCGCGGAACACAAATATTGTGGCGAGATAGCTAAACAGCAGTTCCACCTGCCCCAACGCTTTCACCAGTGCTGCATTTTGCAAGGTGAAGGCGGTGAACCAGCAAAAGCTGCCGATCATTGAGCTGACCCCAACCAAAGTGCCAACCCGCCAAGCGGCCAGAACCCGTGTGATTTCACCCGGTTCCTGCATCCGCATCCAAAGCGCCATGACCACGGATTGAAACCCGGTCACACAGGCCAAGGTGAACCCGGCCCGTGCCACGATGCCCTCGATGCCCAATGACAGCGACGCCCCGCGATATCCAATGGCAGAGCAGGCAAAGAGGATGCCAGACAACAATCCGAGCCCTGCGGCTTTGTTTAGAAAACGCCGCCAACCCTGTCCGCCTTCGGGGGGGTCAGACAGCAGGATCAACCCGGCAAATCCAACCGCAATGGCAAGGCTGCCCCAAAGGCTCAGCCCCTCGCCAAGCACCACCAAACCCACCAACGCGGTCAATACCACTTCGGTCTTCTTAAAGGTGATGCCCACCGCGAAATTACGCTCGGCAAACAGGGCCACAACGCACATCGTGGCAGTGATTTGCGCTATACCACCGGTAAAGGCAAAAAGGAAAAATCGTGCATTGGGCGTTGGCACGGCCTGCTGCGTCACAGACAAGTAAACCGCCAAAATCACCGCAACCAATGGCGCAGAATAGACAAACCGCGCGAAAGTCGCCCCCGCCGTCGACAGTTTTGTGTCTTTCAGCCGCTTTTGCAGCATAAACCGCAGGTTCTGGCTGAAGGCGGCGGCGATGGTGATGGGGATCCAGGCTTGCATGGTCCCCATCTGCCATGATTTTCAGACGATAGCTAGCTTACCTTGATCGCGCGACCAACGCCGTCGGGGGCGGCAATTTGGCATGGGCTTCGGAAATTTCAACCAACCGCGCCTCGATGTGGTCCGCAGGGGCAGACGGGCGGCGGGTCTCAAGGCTCACATGCAGGAACACTTGCTCACCAGTGGCCAGCAAACGATCCCCTTCATACATGCTGTGGAACAGATGCATTTTCTTGCCTTTGCCCAGAAGGCATTGGGTTTCCACGCGAATGCGCTGGCCTAAATGTGCCTCGTCAATGTGGCGGATATGGGTCTCAGCCGTGAAATAGCTGCCCCCGGTTGCAATGTAATCCGCGTCACAGCCGATGATTTCCATGAACCGATCGGTTGATCGCGCAAAGGCGTCCAGATAGCGGCTTTCGGTCATATGACCGTTGTAATCCAGCCAATCGACAGGGATCGCAGTGGCAAGCGTGGTGATTGGGCGCGCGATGTCCACCTCGGGTTGCCCCAGCCGTTTGTCTTGTTCATTCAGCAACGCCCCAGCACCCCAATCGCGCCCCTTCAGCGCACGCATCATCGCGACAAGGTTATCGTCGCGGGTGCGTTCTAGCTCGCGGATTGTCATATGACCAGATTGCGCATCGGACTGGCCTGCGATCAGATCCACCAGCTCATCCGTGAATTCCGGCACATCCATCAGCTTGGTCCAGGGCCATTTCAGGCAGGGGCCGAACTGCGCCATGAAATGCTTCATGCCCGCTTCGCCCCCCGCCACACGGTAGGTTTCGAAAAGCCCCATTTGCGCCCAGCGAAGACCAAAGCCAAAGCGCATGATGTCGTCGATTTCTTCTGTTGTCGCGATCCCGTCAGACACCAGCCACAGGGCTTCACGCCAAACCGCTTCAAGCAGGCGATCGGCGACATGGGCATCCATTTCTTTTTTGATTTCAATCGGTTTCATGCCGATTTCGGTCAACACGTCTTTCGCGCGCGCAATAATTTCGGGGCTGTTTTTCACTGTTGGCACCAGCTCAATCACCGGCAACAGATAGACCGGGTTGAACGGGTGTGCGACCATGACCAGACCGGGACGCGACAGCCCCTCTTGCAATTCAGACGGTTTGAAACCCGATGTGGACGAGCCAATGATCGCGTCATCGCCCACCGCCTCCATCAACTGGGTATAGACCTTTTGCTTAAGGTCCAAACGCTCAGGCACACTTTCCTGCACCCAAGACGCGCCCGACACCGCATCGGCAATCTCTGCGTGATACGACAGGGTGCCCTCTTCGGGCATCAACACATCCGACAAGCCCGGAAGCGACCGGCGCGCGTTGTCTAACACCTCACCAATTTTGCGCTTTGCCTCAGGATCGGGGTCAAATACCCGCACATCCCACCCCATCAACAAGAACCGCGCGGCCCATCCGCCGCCGATTACGCCACCACCAATAATTGCTGCAGTCTTGGTCATTTTCTCACCTTGTTCGATCCTAAGGCGCGTTAGTACATATGCAAGCGCGCCATGTTATATCCATTAAATTCAAGCACTTCCTTCGCAGCCTTGATCCGATCCTTACCCCCCTTCCGGTCACGATCTAAGATCCAGCCGAAACTGCCAGATGGCGTACCAATCGCTGCTGTGCGAAACCCGTCATCCACCCAAAGCACCCAATATTCCGTCTGATAGGGCTTTTGGCCCAAGGTAAAGCGCCCCGCCATGGGTTGCGCGACATCGTAAATATCTGTCACGCCGAACCCGCGGCTTGTGGGGCCATGCAGGGCAATCTGAGCAACCTTCCCGGCCATGGCCCGAAACTCCACTGCCCCACGCAGCGCCTCTTCTTCGGCATGCAGGAATTCCGCCTGAATGTGCCAAAGCCCGGCAAACCGTTCGGCGTCAAACCGTGTGGTCGAACTGATGGGCGCTTTTGTATTGCGGTGGAATTCAACCCCCACCTCATCCGTTTTGCCCAGACATCCCGTCAGAACGATCGCTGCGGCCCCGAACATCACCCAACGTCTCTCAACCATCATAACCTCATGAATCCAACCCGCACCCCAATGGCGCTGCCCCTTCATGCGTCAATCACCACGCATTTCGCAAGGACAGCCTAACCCGGCAAATGGATGTCGGGCTTATGGCACCAAGCTTTCCGTGTGGCCGTCAATCGCCATGATTTGCCCGGAAATTTTCGCCGCCCCTTTTGAGGCAAGGAACTCTACGGTGTCGGCCACTTCCTCCATCGTAACCCACGACCGCATGCTCACACCTTTGACATACATCTGCCGGGTCTCTTCGATGCTGCGCCCGGTGGCGGCACTTTCACGCTCCAGCACCCGCTCCATCCGCGGGCCTTCAACGGCCCCCGGGCAGATTGCGTTGACCCGCACGCCATATGGCCCAAGTTCGGAGGCCAGAGTTTTGGTCAGGCCAATGATGGCCCATTTGGCCGAGGCATAAGGCGAGCGCATTGGGTAGCCAAATTGACCAGCCGTGGATGAAGTCAGAACAATAAGCCCTTGTTTTTGTGACTTCATCAACCGCGCCGCCCAACGACACGTCAGAAACGCACCATGAAGATTGGCCGCGACACAGGCCTGCCATTCGCCGTAATCCAATGTCTCAATTGGTCCAGCTGGGCCACCGGTTCCCGCATTGGCACAGACCACATCAACGCCACCCCATTGGGTTTCGACATCCGATAGAAACGCTTCCATCTGTGCTTCATCCGTGACGTCCGCAACATGGGCAATCGCCTCGGGGAAATCGGCTTGAAACTGCGCGATCGCCTTGGCATCCATGTCACAAACGGCAACCAACGCGCCTGCAGAGTGAAACCGCGCAGCCAAGGCGCGGCCAATTCCGGCCGCCCCCGCTGTGATCAAGACGCGTTGCTTTTCCGCGCGCGTCATGCGCCAACCGGCGCGCGTTTGGTCAGGCCCAGCTTCTTGCGCACCTCTTCTGGTCCAATGATCCGCGCGCCCATGTTTTCAACCACGGTGACAGCCCGTTCAACCAATTGAGCATTGGTGGCTTTCACACCTTTTTCCAGCCAAAGGTTATCCTCAAGCCCGACGCGCACATTGCCACCTGCCAGCACCGAGGCCGCCGCATAGGGCATCTGGTTGCGCCCAAGTCCAAAGGCCGAGAAGGTCCAATCGGACGGCACATTATTGACCATCGCCATAAAGGTATTGAGGTCATCCGGCGCGCCCCACGGCACGCCCATACAAAGCTGCACCAAGGCGGGGCCAGCCAGAACACCTTGTTCCACAAGCGTTTTTGCGTGCCAAAGGTGGCCGGTATCAAAGGCCTCAATCTCTGGCTTCACGCCCATTTCGGTCATCATGCGCCCCATGGCTTCCAACATGCCGGGGGTGTTGGTCATCACATAATCGGCTTCGGCAAAATTCATGGTGCCGCAATCAAGCGTGCAAATCTCGGGCAAACACTGGCGGATATGCTCCACCCGTTCAGAGGCGCCCACCATGTCGGTGCCATTTGGGTTGGCTGGAAAAGGTTTTTCCACGTCGCCAAAGATAATATCGCCGCCCATGCCCGCGGTGAGGTTCAAAACCACGTCGACGTCTGCGGCACGAATGCGATCAGTGACCTCGCGGTACAGATCCAAACGGCGGCTTGGCACACCCGTTTCCGGGTCGCGCACGTGGCAATGCACCACAGCAGCCCCCGCTTTGGCCGCATCAATGGCGGAGTTGGCGATCTGTTCCGGGCTGCGTGGCACATGGTGGCTGCGGTCTTGGGTGCTGCCTGATCCGGTCACAGCGCAGGTGATAAACACATCTCGGTTCATTTGAAGTGGCATGACAATCTCCCTTTTCTCATTTCACTGTGGCGGGACTTGCTGAAGAACGCTTTACGTTTTACGATCTATTATTGATGAAAAACGCAAATATCTTCACCGCAGATTCCAGCCCGTTGACCATCGGAGTTCTGGTACTGCACGCCGCCAATACCTTGTCGCTGGCCGCTGTGCTCGACCCGCTGCGCACGGCCAACCGCCGTGCCGGGAAAGAGTTGTTTCGCTGGGTTCTGCTGACCCCACTTGGGGCGCCGGTCATCCTGACCTCTGGGCTGCAAGTACCGGGAATTGCCTTGGAACAGGCCCCGGCATTGGATGCGCTATTTGTTGTGGCGGGGTTTGAGCTTGAAGAGCAATGCGCACCCGTTCTGCGGTCCCATATACGTCGCGTCGCGGGGCGCGTGGCGAACATCTGTGGTGTGGATGGCGGCCCATGGATTTTGGCGCGAGCGGGGCTTTTAAATCAACACCGCGCGACAACGCATTGGGAAGACTTGGAGAAATTCACCCAAAGCTTTCCAGAAGTTGACGTCACCCGTGATCGGTTTGTGATTGATGGTCGCGTTATGACCACCGGTGGCGCCGGACCTGCACTGGATCTGATGCTGCATCTGATCCAGACAAGGCACGGGGTTACACTGGCGATGCGTGCAGCTGGGGCGTTGATTTATGACCCGGACCCCAGTGGCGCGCGCCCACAAAGCGTCACGTCGACCTCGCGATTAATGGCGCGCGCGCCCAAGGTGGCACAGGCCATTCAACTGATGGAAACCCACCTTGAAGACCCTTTACCGATTTCAGTGATTGCCCAGCGGTTGGGCCTGACACAGCGCAACCTTGAACATCGGTTCAAAGCGGTGGTTGGCACATCCCCTGGCGCCTATTTTCTGGATTTGCGCCTGTCCGAGGCACGGCGTCTGGCATTGGACACCGCCCTGCCCGCAAGTGAAATCGCACTTGTCACCGGCTTCACCTCCCCGGCGAGCTTTGCGCGCGCGTTCAAAAAGGCCCATGGCCTGTCAGTAAGTGATGCGCGGCGACATGAGGCCGCCGCGTTTTAGGATTTAGTAGGGGTATGGATGGGCGCGATGTGCCAGGTCAATATCGGCCATAACCTCATCCGACAGAACCAGATCTTTGCCCGTCAGGATGGTGCCAAGCTGCGCCTGTGTTGACGCCCCAAAAATTGTAGAGCCCATGAATGGGCGTGACATCACAAAAGACAGCGCCATTTGCACCGGATCAAGCCCATGTTTTTGCGCCACGGCCAAATAGGCTGCCACCGCTTCAAACGCCCGTTTGGTTTTGCGCCCGCCCAGCCCTGGGTAAATCGCCATTCGCGACCCATCTGGGATCGCACCGCCTTGGTATTTACCTGATAGCAAGCCAGTGGCCAGCGGCGAATACGACAGAATGCGCACGCCTTCGTTGTGGCACAGCTCGGCAAAATCCGTATCGGCCTGACGATACATCAAGCTGTATTCATTCTGGACCGAGATCACTTCGGGTGCGCCCATTTCGCGGGCCAATCGCAGCCATTCCATTGTGCCCCACACGCTTTCATTCGACAGCGCGAAGTGGCGGACTTTGCCCGCCTCAACGAGGGATTTCATCGCCGTCAGCACATCCCGCATATGCGCTTCGGTCGCGGCGCGATCTTGACCGGTGGCGTCAAATGTCCAGTTTTGCCGGAACGCATAGCTGCCACGCATTGGCCAATGCAGCTGGTAGATATCAATATAATCGGTCTGCAGGTTCTTAAGCGAGTTCTCAACCGCGCCCTGAATAATCGCGCCGTCATATCCACGCCCGTCACGAACAAAGCCCGGATTATCACCGGTCACTTTTGTTGCAACAACCACATCATTGCGCCGACCAGAACCAGCAAGCCATGTGCCCAAAACCCGTTCGGACGCGCCGCAATTCTCCGCTTTGATCGGATTGACCGGATACATCTCGGCCGTGTCGATAAAATTGCCCCCGTGATCGAGAAACATGTCGATCTGGCCATGGCCTTCGGCCTCGGTATTGGTTGTTCCCCACGTCATCGACCCAAGGCACAGCGCGCTGACCTCAAGCGCGCCGCCTGCCAAACTGTTCATTCGCATCGTGTTTCTCCGTTTTCCTGTCAGGCGCAATAGGTAAGGACCGGGCGCAGAGTTGCAACCAGTTGACGCCCCTTTGCCCCATGGTCTTTGCCGTTTAGATGGTAGCGTTCACGCCGCCGCCATCCAACAGCACGTTTTGTCCAACGATAAATCCGGCGAACTGTGAACAGAGAAAAGCGCAAGTGGCCCCGAACTCTTCCACGGTGCCATAGCGCCCGGCGGGGATTGTCGCCATACGGGCGGCGCGGGCGGCATCCATGGTGATGCCTTGGGCTTTGACCACCCCTTCGTCCAGCGATTTTGCGCGGTCGGTGTCGTGCAAACCCGGTAGCAAGTTGTTGATGGTCACGCCCGCATCCGCCACTTGGCGCGCGGTGCCGGCCACAAACCCGGTCAGCCCGGTGCGCGCGGTGTTGGACAGGCCCAGAACCGGAATGGGGGCTTTCACCGATTGGCTGGTGATGTTGACCACCCGCCCCCAACCGCGATCCATCATTCCCGGCACTGTGGCTTGGATCAGTGAAATCGGGGTGAGCATATTTGCATCGAAGGCCGCGATAAAATCATCCCGGTTCCAGTCTTTCCACATACCGGGAGGGGGCCCACCTGCGTTGGTCACCAGAATATCGACCTGAGGGGCAGCGGCCAGCAACTTGTCGCGCCCGGCCTCAGTGGTCACATCCGCGGCCACGGCGGTCACGCTCACACCCGTTTCGGCGCGAAGGGATTCGGCCGCGCGTTCCAGAACATCTGCACTGCGCCCGTTCATCACGAGGTTCACGCCCTCGCGTGCCAGAGCCTGCGCACAGCCAAACCCCAATCCTTTGGACGAGGCTGTTACCAACGCCGTTTTTCCCGAAATCCCTAAATCCATGACATACACTCCCATCGCGTTGGCTTAATCTGTTCAACGCCCATCTCCACCGGATTATTCTGGAAAGGGCAAGCAATTAGGCCCCTTATTGCCATACAATTGACCCAGTTTTCCATTACCACTAAACTTTCTCGCCGGGGCCGTGCCCTCGCATACCGTTTCACCGCCGCTACTATCCGCTCACCCGCAGATCAGCGCGTATAAAAGTACCGTTAATGCCCGATACAGATACCCATAACCAGAGTGCCCCAATGCAAACGCTTCCGGTCTTTCGCGCCCGGCAGTTTCGCGTCGTGCAAGGGGTGAATGAAGGCGACAGCCTGACGGATGCATCTGAGCTTATTCTTGAAGATTCCTACATGCTGGACAACGCACCCGCAGGGCATCTCGCCGTCACCACGCCAACCGACAGTGGAATGCTGAATGTCGTGGTCGGGTCTGAATTGGGCAGCCACGGCGCACCAGTGTTTCTGGATTGCCTGCTGACCTTTATGCCGCCCCATGGCGACACACATGAAGCATTGGTGTTGGTGGAAACCACGCCCGAACGCGACCGGATCGCTGAGGTTTACCTTTACCCCCTGACCCCGTTCGCCCCAGGTGTGCCTTACGCATTGGTCACGATAGATACCGAAGGTGCGCGCGCCAAATTGGCCGAGGCGGCCTGTGTCTCGTTCACTCGTGGAACACAGATCACCATGGCCAGCGGGCAGCAAATGCCGATTGAAAAGCTTTCTCTTGGCGACAAAATTCTGACCCGCGACAGCGGCCCGCAACCGATCCGTTGGATTGGCCAACAAACCGTGCGCGCAACCGGGGCCTTTGCGCCCATCACCATTGCCGCGGGGGTTTTGAACAACGACGCGCAGCTGACCGTCAGCCCCAGCCACCGCCTGTTCATCTATCAACGCCACGACCGCCTTGGCGTGGGGCAAAACGAGGTGCTGGTACGCGCCGGCCACTTGGTCAATGGCGACACGGTCAAACAGACCGAAGGCGGATTTGTCGACTATTTCCAGCTGCTCTTTGACAAACACGAAATCATTTACGCCGAAGGCATCCCCGCCGAGAGCCTGTTTGTAGACGACACCAACCGCCCCGCCCTGCCCGACGGAATGACCGCCCATCTGGTCAAACCTTACGCAAGCGAACTGAATGTCGATGAGGTCTCGCGCAAAGATGCCGTGGACATGATCAAGGGCGCGACAAAGCGCTAATCCCGCCTACGATTTGCCGCAACAGTAATATTGCGCGCGCCCCGCTTGCCAGATATAGCGGGGCCATGTTGGACACAGATACAAACCGCCCCGAATTGCCGCCCGAAATTGCGCGCCGTCGCACATTTGCGATCATCTCGCACCCGGATGCGGGCAAGACCACGCTGACCGAGAAATTCCTTTTGTTTGGCGGCGCCATTCAGATGGCGGGTCAGGTGCGCGCCAAGGGCGAAGCACGGCGCACGCGGTCAGATTTTATGCAGATGGAAAAAGACCGCGGGATTTCCGTGTCCGCCTCGGCGATGTCCTTTGATTTTCGCGATCTTCGGTTCAACCTTGTCGACACACCCGGCCACTCAGATTTTTCCGAAGACACCTATCGCACGCTCACCGCGGTGGATGCCGCCGTCATGGTGATTGACGGGGCGAAAGGGGTGGAAAGCCAGACGCAAAAGCTGTTCGAAGTGTGCCGCCTGCGCGACCTTCCAATCCTGACGTTTTGTAACAAGATGGACCGGGAAAGTCGTGACGTCTTTGAGATCATTGACGAAATTCAAGAGATGCTTGCCATTGACGTGACCCCTGCCAGCTGGCCAATCGGTGTTGGGCGCGATTTCATGGGCTGTTATGACCTGCTCAATGACCGGCTTGAACTGATGGACCGTGCGGATCGTAATGTCATTGCCGAAACGGTCGAAATCTCGGGTTTGGATGATCCAAAACTGGCAGAACACGTGCCAGAACACCTGCTGGAAAAATTTCTGGAAGAGCTGGAAATGGCCCGCGAGCTTTTGCCCGCCATGAATCCGAAATCGGTGCTTGAAGGACATATGACACCGATTTGGTTCGGCTCCGCGATCAACTCGTTTGGCGTGCAAGAACTGATGAATGGCATCGCCGACTTCGGCCCGGAACCGCAACCCCAGGCGGCCACCCCGCGCGCCATCGCGCCGGATGAGAAGAAGGTCGCGGGCTTTGTCTTTAAAGTTCAGGCCAATATGGACCCAAAGCACCGTGACCGCGTGGCGTTTGTACGCCTGGCCTCGGGCCATTTCAAACGCGGCATGAAACTGACCCATGTGCGCACCAAGAAACCGATGGCCATTTCAAACCCGGTGTTGTTCCTCGCCTCGGACCGTGAATTGGCAGAAGAGGCTTGGGCGGGCGACATCATTGGCATTCCCAACCACGGCCAATTGCGTATTGGCGACACGTTGACCGAAGGCGAAATGTTGCGGGCAACTGGCATACCAAGCTTTGCCCCAGAACTGCTGCAAGGTGTGCGCGCGGGCGACCCGATGAAAGCCAAGCATCTTGAAAAGGCACTCATGCAATTTGCCGAAGAAGGGGCCGCGAAAGTGTTCAAACCAAACATTGGGTCGGGCTTTATTGTCGGCGTTGTCGGGGCCTTGCAATTTGAAGTCCTCGCCAGCCGGATTGAAATGGAATACGGCCTTCCCGTGCGCTTTGAACAATCGCAATTCACCTCGGCCCGCTGGGTGTCCGGTGATAAGGCAACCGTGGAAAAGCTGATCAACACCAACAAACAGCATATCGCGCATGACCATGATGGGGATCCGGTGTTTTTGACACGTCTTCAATGGGATATCGACCGTGTTGAACGTGATTTCGAAGGCGTTAAATTAACTGCCACCAAGGAAATGATGGTATAATCACAGCCTAAAGCGTTTCGACTTTAACCTGAGACAGGGGAAAATCGAAACGCTAAAAGAGATATCAATATTGTGGGCGTTTCGGAATAAACATGTGTGTCAAGTTTATCCCGAAACGCTTTAGTTTTTCGAAGGTCATGGAACTTAATATGAATGGGCGGTGGAAAGTCGCCCATTCATGTTTTTCCCCTTCCTTCGGCACAGAAACCTGGTCCATTCTTCGGCAACAAATCTGTGGAGAGTTCTCGATGAAAACCAGTACCCTTGCTTTTGCCGCCGTGCTTGGCAGCACAGCAACTTCGGGATTTTCTCAACCCGGCGAGCCCCTTTCACCTGATGTTTGGGCGTTGCTCGATCAAATCCAAATCGAAGAGATCGTCACCGAGACAAGTTACGAAGTGCGTAAGTCTTGGCCCGACGCATTTGCGCAGGACCTGAGTAACATGCGTGTGACCGGATATGCTGTGGCGATGATCCCCGGTGCGCCCGGCCAAAAGGTGCAAGAACTGTTGCTGACCTCTGACAGTGGCATTTGCCCGCTTTGCGGCAGCGGTGACCACGCCGCCACCCTGCAGATTGTTTTGGACGAGCCCCTTGAAGACTTTGTCGAAGGGCAGCGTATTTCGGTCGAAGGAACGTTGATGCGTGTGGATGACAGCACCACATGGCAAAGTGCCCAAATGATCAATGCGCGCCTCGTTGATCTTTGATCCAGCACCATTTCGTTGGTGGGCATTATGACCCACTTTCGTACCGCTCCCTTGCAAAACCGCGTCTTGCCCACGGGCGAGATCGTCTCGCACCCCGCGCGGGGAATGTTCACCGGAAATCGGGGGATATTGCCGTTTGAAAACGGGCGGCTTGGCGTTTCGCGCTGGACGCACCCCCATTGGATTATTTGCACGCTCACTCATCCCAAAGGGCGCTATCACGGCCCCGAGCCGACGCGCGGATGGACGCCCTTGTTTTTTCTCGATGAAGCGGTGGCCATGACTGCTGGGCATCGACCCTGTGCCTATTGCAGACCAGAAGCTTACCGAGCTTTCAAAACCGCGTGGCAAGAGGCAACAGGCCAGAAAGCGTTGCATAAACAAATCGACCAATCCTTGCACCGCACCCGCGTCACCCGGCTACGAACACAGATCAGACATACGGCTGCGTTAAAGGAATTGCCGCCCGGGGTGATGGTCCTACACGGCTCTACGCCGCATCTGGTTTTGCCAGATGGCTTGGCCCCCTATACGCCTGATGGATATGGTCCGCAGATCCCTCGAAGCGACATTGAAACCACACTTCTCACGCCCGCCCCGCATGTGGCTGCGCTCCGCGCGGGATATCGCCCCAAATGGCACAAAACGGCTGAAAACTGATCAAAAACACGCAACAATCGCAGGGAATTAGCCCAATTGCGCCTATTTCCGGGTAACGCGTTGACCAAAGCCCTGTTTTTCTTTACCTCTTGCGACATCTCGAAAGAGCGCGGCTTTTTTTCTGCGTTTCGGCCATACGGGCCTTCTTTCTCAGTCGCACGGGCCATGCGTGTCCGTGACACAGGACACATATGACGAAATTTTCTGACTTAAAACTCAGCCCCAAGGTTCTAAGAGCCGTTGAAGAGGCTGGATATGAGACCCCAACCCCCATTCAGGCCGGTGCCATTCCGCCCGCTTTGGAAGGGCGCGATGTATTGGGCATTGCCCAAACCGGCACCGGTAAAACAGCATCATTCACGTTGCCGATGATCTCTGCCCTTGCCCGCGGGCGCGCACGGGCACGTATGCCACGATCATTGGTCTTGTGCCCCACGCGGGAACTGGCAGCCCAGGTTGCTGAAAACTTTGACGCATATGCAAAACACGTCAAGCTGACCAAAGCGCTGCTGATTGGCGGCGTCAGCTTTAAAGAACAAGATCAGTTGATTGACCGTGGTGTTGACGTGCTGATTGCCACCCCCGGCCGCCTGCTGGATCATTTTGAGCGCGGGAAACTGCTGCTCACTGGCGTGCAGATTATGGTGGTGGACGAGGCCGATCGGATGCTTGACATGGGGTTCATCCCCGATATCGAACGCATCTTTAATATGGTGCCTTTCACCCGCCAGACCCTGTTCTTCTCGGCCACAATGGCGCCGGAAATCGAGCGGATCACCAATACGTTCCTGTCAAACCCAGAGCGGATCGAAGTGGCGCGTCAGGCAACCACTTCGGCCACAATCACGCAAGAGCTGTGCATGTTTAAGCCCGGCCGCAAAGATCGGGCAGCGTCGCAGAAACGCCAATTGCTGCGCACCTTGATCGAACGCGAAGGCGAGAATTGCACCAACGCGATTATCTTTTGCAACCGCAAAACCGATGTGGACACTTGTGCGAAGTCTCTGAAAAAA
>ATLU01000096.1_pt1 | contig 32601 bp, 26 predicted proteins | sample 178751 | NCBI WGS metagenome assembly ATLU01 (sample SAMN02211837, study PRJNA209200) | bioreactor metagenome | isolation source: day 23 sample from continuous culture bioreactor inoculated with sediment... | place: Germany: Wadden Sea | collected 2011
TTGGGAAAAGCTCTTGCCCGCGACCCAGCGGCGCGCCTCCATCACCGGGGGAGGAGAGGTTGCGAATAGGTTGGGATTGAGTGGCTGCATCGGATCCTCCTGCGGCTGCGCAGTGGACGGTAGCAAGCAGGGGAAGGAAGGGCAATCTGCAGATTGCGTATTGGCAGGTCGGGGGCTTTGCCCCCGGACCCCCAAGGTATTTTCAGCAAGGAAAAGGGTGTTTAACCCGCCAAGGTGACGAGCGCGTGCCGCTTTTTGCCTGCGGAGAGTTTCATTGGTTCCGCCAGATCCGCGGCGCTGATCATCATCCCGGCGTTCTCCAGTGGCACGTCATTGACCTTGGCGCCGTTTTCAGCGATCAGCCGCTTGGCTTCCTTGCCCGATTTCACCAGCCCGGATTTCACGAAAAGAGAGGCCGCGTTGATGTTGTATTCTTGCGGGTTAGTTTGGGTGAGGTCAGAAATAAATTGGTTTCTTTCCACAAGTGACATTTGCGATAGGTACGCAGAGTCATTTCCAATCCAAATGAAATCCTCAAGTGTGAGTGTTACAGTGGGCAGGTCGTCCCCGGTGCCACCTTTCTCAAACACTTCGCGAGCTGTCGCCTCGGCTGCTTTTGCAGCCTCTTCGCCGTGCGCAAGCTTTGTAACTTCGTTGGCCAACACGATTTTCGCATCGTTGATGTCAGACCCTTCCAAAGCGCCCAGACGTTCGCATTCCTCGAGCGGTAACTCGGTGTAAAGTTTCAGGAAACGCCCCACGTCCGCATCGGTGGTATTGCGCCAGAACTGCCAAAACTCGTAGGAGGAAAGCATGTCTGAGTTCAACCAAATCGCCCCAGAGAGCGATTTCCCCATTTTTTTGCCGTCTGATGTGGTCAGAAGCGGCGAGGTCAGGCCAAAGATCTGATTGTCGAGCACGCGACGGGTGAGGTCGATCCCGTTAACAATATTGCCCCATTGATCCGATCCACCCATCTGAAGCAAACAGCCATAGCGGCGATTAAGCTCCAAGAAATCATAGGCTTGCAGGATCATGTAGTTGAACTCAAGGAACGACAGGCTTTGTTCGCGGTCCAAACGGGACTTTACGCTTTCAAATGACAACATCCGGTTGACCGAAAAATGGCGACCAATATCGCGCAAAAAGTCCAGATAGTTTAGGTCATCCAGCCATTCTGCGTTGTTGATCATCACGGCCTTGCTGTCATCCTCAGCGTCATAATCAATATAGTTGGCAAATACCTTTTTGATGCCTGCGATGTTGTCGTCGATCTGATCCGGGGTCAGCAATGGGCGTTCATCGGCCCGAAAAGATGGATCACCCACCTTTGTCGTACCACCGCCCATCAAAGTGATCGGTTTATGACCGGTTTTTTGCAACCAGCGCAACATCATGATTTGGATCAGCGACCCCACATGCAGTGATTTTGCAGTGGCGTCAAAGCCGATATAGGCCGGCACGACACCTTCGACCAAAGCTTCGTCAAGCGATTGATAATCGGTACAATCAGCCAGAAAGCCGCGCTCGATCATCACACGCATGAAGTCGGATTTTGGGTGGTAGGTCATCGTTTTTCGGTCCATGTTTATCGTTGAGCCTTCCGTATAAACGGGGGGGCGCAAAAGGGGAAGAGCATGTTGAAAAACGGAGCGGTTTGGTCGTTGGGGTGCATGTCGGGAACCTCGCTGGATGGGGTCGATGCAGCCATGGTTTTGACCAATGGCGAGGAAATTGTGAAATTTGGTAAAAGCGCGTTTTCTGCTTATGCCCCTTCCGAGCAAAAGCAACTTCGATCCGTGTTGGGGGCTTGGCCGGAAGACGAAGGTGTGACCAGTGCCGCTGAAATGATTGAAACAAAACATGCTGTACTGCTGTCGCAATTTAGCAATGAAGAAATTGATATCATTGGGTTTCATGGACAAACTCTGGCGCATGATCCGCATGGGCGCGGCACACATCAAGCTGGCGACGGGCAAGTCTTGGCAGAGTTGACGGAGCGTATGGTGGTTTGGGACTTCAGATCCACAGACGTACAACTGGGCGGGGAAGGGGCGCCACTTGCGCCCTTTTTCCATCATGCCTGCGCGCGATTTGTTGGCGCGACTGACCCGCTGATCTTTTTGAATTTAGGTGGCGTTGGGAATGTCACATGGGTGGACCCCACCATCCCTAGTCCCGAAATCGCCGGTGCGTGTTTAGCGTTTGACACGGGTCCTGCGAATGCGCCGATCAATGATTTGATGCAGCTGCGATTTGGAAAACCATATGACGAAGACGGCGCAATGGCGCTTTCGGGAACTGTGGACGAGCAAATTGTCGATCGCTTCATGTCCCATGGCTATTTTTTGCGGATCCCTCCGAAATCTCTCGATCGCGATAGTTTCACTGATTTGGGCGATGCAGTTTGCGCGCTGAGCGACCCGGATGCTGTCGCCACTTTGGTGGCCTGCTCTGCTGCGGCTGTTGCGCGTGGGCTAGAGCATTGCCCGCGCCCCCCGAAACATATTCTGGTCACCGGAGGCGGGCGCCATAACGCGGCCATGATGGCCCAGTTGCGCGCACGTTGCTCTGTTCCGGTGTTGCCAATTGATGATGTCGGGCTAGATGGCGACATGCTTGAAGCACAGGCCTTTGCCTATCTTGCGGTCCGGGTCGCGCGCGGCCTGCCAACCAGTTGCCCCACCACCACAGGGGTGGCAGCAGCCGTTGGTGGCGGCACGATCTCAACCCCGGAAAACATGTGAGCGATCTGAAGGAAACATGGGCTTTTGCCCTATGTTTCCGGTCACATTAAGTGCGTGCGACAGTAACTTTGTCGCCGTAAAACGCCATATGATCTTTGAGCGCATCTAGGTCTTCCACGGGGGAACCATAGCTCCACCCTGCATCTTCGATGATGGTCGATTTAGTGTGGATGGAATAGTGCACCGCCTCGCCACGATAGGGGCAGGTGGTCACAGTGTCGCTCGCCTCAAGGAAGGCCATGGCGACATCACCCTTGGGAAAATAGATGACGGCAGACCCTTTAGGTTCCTGAACCTCAAGCGCCGCACGGCTTTCACCAAGCACTGCACCGCCGGCGCGGACGGTCCATTTGCCTTCAGCTTTTTTAATCTTGATGTGATCGGTCATAGCAATCCCCATTTCCTCTTCCGGGCGAACACTTAACACGAATTTGGTGCCTTGTCGCGCGTCAAATCGGCACGCAAGCCCCCGCCAACCAGGCTTGGGCGGTTTCACTGACACGCGGAGAAATTTTGCTGAGACACGCAGTGTGATATGTATTTAGCCAATCTTTCTCAGCGCCTGAAAGCATCTCTTTGATCACCAATGAGGTGTCAATTGGCACATAGGTCAATGTCTCTAATCCCAACATTTGGCGCGCGCTATCGCCGTTGGATAGGGCATGCGCATTTTCCACGACAACAAGGTTTTCAATGCGGATACCAAAAGCGCCATCGCGGTAATACCCCGGTTCATTGGACAGGATCATTCCAGGCTCAAGCTCGACTTCTGAAATGGCAGAAAATCTTTGCGGGCCTTCGTGAACCGATAGAAATGCACCAACCCCATGGCCGGTGCCATGATTGTAATCTTGATGCGCCGCCCAAAGCGGATAGCGGGCAATTGGATCCAGATCCCGCCCACAGCGCCCCTTGGGGAAACGCACGCGCGACAGGGCAATCATCCCTTGCAACACCAATGTGAAACAACGCTTTTCTTCGTGTCCAACTGGACCCACTGCCAATGTTCGGGTGATATCTGTTGTTCCGTCGCGGTACTGGCCACCGCTATCGAGCACCACCAGGTTTCCGGCCTCTAGTTGGCGGTTGCTGTCGTGCGTGACACGGTAATGGATCACAGCGCCATTGGGCCCGGCGCCTGAAATGGTTTCAAATGAGATATCTTCAAGCGCATTTGTGGCCCGGCGATAGCCTTCTAATGCGGTCACGAGATCAATTTCTGTCAGGCTGCTCTGGTCGGCAGCATCATACCAGCTGAGGAACTCAACCATTGCGGCGGCGTCGCGCAAATGGGCCTGACGCGCGCCCTGAAGTTCGGTCGGATTTTTACGTCGCCTTCGGAAAGATGGTCGGATCTTCGTTCCATTCGAATTCAATGCCAGAAATATCAAGAGCGTGGCTGACGGCATAGGGGGCGTTTGTTCGATCTACACCAACGGGTCCAACCAAATTCTGCAGCGCTGATGCAAAACTGCGCGTCGGGTGAACGGTGAGCCCAGCACCAAGCTGGGCCACACCCTCGCGGCCCTCTTCGGTAAAGAAATCCACACGGGCGTCGTCATGTAAAATCGCAAAGCCCTGAACAACGGGGATATGTTCAATATCGGTGCCACGAATGTTCAAAAGCCAGGCAATGCTGTCGGACAGGGTCAGGACCTGCGCCTTTAACCCACGCGACATCAGCTCATCGGCAAGTTCGGCACATTTATCCTCGCGCGAGCGCCCCGAAAACTCCAAGGGCTGCAGTGTGATTGGGGCATTGGGCGCTGCGGGGCGGTCTGCCCAGATTTGATCCACAAGATTATCTGTCGGAACCAGCGTAATGGTTGAGTTTTGTACCGATTTTTGCAGCTGCTCAATTTCGCAGCGACTGTGCAGCCAGGGGTCGAAACCGATGCGGGTCGGGCCGGTGAGCTGATCAATCAACCAGGGTCCGGGCTGGATTTCTGGCCACGGCACCGGTGTGAAATGCTCCAGGTCGATCTGGCTTAAAACTTGATTGCGATAGCGTCCATCAATGAACACGCCCGCGACATGGTTCAGCACGATGCAAAACCCTGCGGATCCTGTGAACCCCGTTAACCAAGCAAGCCGAGCGTCGCAGTCGGCTACATATTCACCCTGATGGGCGTCCGTGCGGGGGACGATGATCCCATCCAGATCCTTCATTTTCATTGCGCGGCGTAGACGCTCCAACCGGGCGGGGCCGCGATCGGGTGCGGCGGTGGTTTCAAAGCTTTGGAACATCTGGAGTTCTCCGTGAGGGTATTGGCGGGGATGCGCGCAGTTTGCCTTTGGCAGCGGTTGGGGGAAAGGGCTTTCTTCCCTGTGAGGCCGGAATTAAGGCAACAAATTCGCGGGGCAAAGCCTTGACACTTGGTTGCCTGTCGTCGCGGCGAGGGGCGTGTTGTGGGAGGGCATTAGGGCATAGTCCGCCCTCGGTCCTTCGGTGAGGTTGTTTCCGGGGCAGGGGGATCTGCGCCCCACAATCCGGGGTATGGCACTCCAGATAATCTCACTCAATTCGGGTTAACGCGTTAGTGGCGGCCCTGAACCAGCCGGATGCGCAGGCTCAGGACCATCGTAATGCTTAACTTGCCCTTTTGATGCCCATAACGCGGGCGCGCGCGCGCGGGTCACTATCGAACAATGCGGCCAATTGTTCGGTCATTGCGCCCGCCAATTGCTCGACATCCGTGATTGTCACGGCGCGGTCGTAATAACGGGTCACATCATGACCGATGCCAATCGCCAACAATTCCACCTGCGCCCGCTTTTCCACCATAGCAATCACATCACGCAGATGTTTTTCCAAATAATTAGCGGGGTTAACGGAAAGTGTGCTGTCATCCACCGGGGCGCCATCCGAAATTACCATAAGGATTTTACGCGCTTCATGTCGGTTGGTCAGTCGGCGATGCGCCCATTCCAAAGCTTCGCCGTCGATGTTTTCTTTCAACAGGCCCTCTTTCATCATCAAACCCAGATTGGTCCGGGTGCGCCGCATCGGGGCGTCCGCTTGTTTATAGATGATATGACGCAGGTCGTTGAGGCGTCCAGGTTGTTGGGGGCGACCATCCGCAAGCCATTGCTCACGAGCCAAGCCGCCTTTCCATGCGCGGGTGGTAAACCCCAAAACCTCGACCTTCACACCACAGCGTTCAAGCGTGCGCGACAGAACGTCGGCGCAAATCGCAGCAATAGAGATTGGGCGACCACGCATCGAACCGGAATTGTCCAACAGCAAAGTGACGACGGTGTCGCGGAATTCCGTGTCTTTTTCTCGCTTGAAGCTCAGCGGCGTGGTGGGGTTTGCGATCACACGCGCCAATCGGCCCGCATCCAAAATCCCCTCTTCCAAATCGAACAACCATGACCGATTTTGTTGGGCTTGCAATCGGCGTTGTAGCTTATTGGCAAGGCGGCTCACAGCGCCCTTCAACGGTTCCAACTGTTGATCAAGATAGGCGCGCAGGCGTTCCAGTTCCGCTGGATCCGCTAGATCTTCGGCTAAGATTTCTTCGTCATGTTCACTGTTATAGATCAGGTATTGGGGGTCAGCCTCGGATGCAGGTGCAGGGGCAGGGGGCTCCAGCGGGGCCTCGCCCTCTGGCATCTCGGTTTCTTCACCTAACTCGTCCTCGGCCAGATCGTCAAAGGTGACCTGAGCTTCGGTTTGATCCAAAGTCTCTTCTTGCGACTGTTCTGGGCTTGCCTCGGTGTCGTCAGACTCGTCAGCGCCGTCTTCGTTTTGCTGATCATCCTCTTGCTGATCTTCATCAGTTTCCGCTTCATCATCAGATTGATCATCTTGGTCGGGGTCATCGCCGAGCTGATCGCCATAACCGAGATCTTCGATGATTTGACGGGCAAACCGGGCAAATTTTTGTTGATCCGCCAAAGTCTCTTGCAGGTTATCCAAATGATCACCGGCCTGACCTTCGATGAAGTCTCGCCATAAATTCATGACGTTGGCGGCGGCGTCTGGCAACTCCCGACCCGTCGCCAAGTGGCGCACAAGATAGCCTGCGGCGTCCGCCAATGGCGCATCTGCCGCCGCTGTGATCTGATCATACCCTCGGCGCATGGCATCATCAGCGATTTTTACGTCGATATTGCTTGCGGTGCCCGGCATGTCACGCGCGCCCATTGCCTCGCATCGCGCGGTTTCCATTGCCTCATACAAATCTCGGGCCATTTGACCGGGCGGAGCATAGCGCGTGTGCGTCGCCGCGTTGTGATACTTATGCTTCATGGCAAAGGCATCTGCCGTGCCGCGGGCCAACAAAACCTCATCCCGCGTCATGCGCCGCGTCACTTGCGGAAGGCGGACGGCGTCATTGGTCTGACCCGGTGGGTCCACCGAATAGGTGACCGACAGCTCTGCATCATCCGCAAGTGTCTTGGTCGCCTCGGCAAGGGCTTTCTTAAACGGATCCGCGGGATTGTCGTTTGGCTTGTTCATGTCACCTCACCAATCTGTTGCACCAGTTTATGCGTTTTCCACCAGAGTACGGCACCGCCATCCTTGCGTCGACCATCTTACGGGACAGCGGGATCCCGTCGATCGTAAGTTCGACAAGGGCGCGCCGATATTTGTCACGCCCGTTATAGTCGGGTGAAATGACACTGGCTGCACGTAACACCGTCTCGAGGTATCGTTTGGCCTGCAGCCCCTTGTCTTTTTCCGCGGCACAGCCTGAGCGAAAGGTTTCCGGGGTGTCAAACCCCATGAGCCTTGCATTTTCTTCCACGGCGCCGCAGCGGATTGCGATTGTATCACCATCAACGATGCGCGTGACAAAACACTTTGGGTTCTGACGCGTTGGGATCCCCGCGATTGCACCTGCCGGAAGCGGTGCTCCGCTGGACGCCGCCGCCCCGATTGGCACCTGGTTTGTGACAGAGCAACCGGCCAACACAACACAGATGGCAAGGGCGCGGATCACCCTAAGCTCATGCTGGCTGCCGATTCCGGCAGTTCTTCGTCAAAGCAACGCTGATAGAATTCGGCGACCGTTTGACGCTCAAGCTCATCACATTTGTTCAGGAACGACAGGCGAAACGCGTAACCCACGTCGCGGAAAATGCGGGCGTTCTCAGCCCAGTTCAACACGGTCCGTGGGCTCATAACCGTCGACAGATCGCCGTTCATAAAGGCGGTGCGTGTCAGGTCGGCGACAGTGACCATGTGGCTGACGGTTTTGCGGCCGCTCTCGGTGTTCATAACTGGATTTTTTGCCAGTACGATATTGGTTTCCGCGTCATGCGACAGATAATTCAACGTTGCGACCAAAGACCAACGGTCCATCTGTGCTTGGTTGATCTGCTGCACGCCGTGGTAAAGACCGGTTGTGTCGCCCAAACCCACGGTATTTGCGGTGGCAAACAGGCGGAAATTCGGGTTCGGTGTGATCACTTCGTTTTGGTCCAGAAGCGTCAGCTTGCCATCATGTTCCAGCACGCGCTGGATCACGAACATCACATCCGCACGGCCGGCGTCATATTCATCAAACACAATTGCGGTTGGGTTACGCAGCGCCCAAGGAAGGATACCTTCCTGGAACTCAGTAACCTGCATCCCGTCTTTCAGTTTGATCGCGTCTTTCCCGATCAAGTCAATCCGACTGATGTGGCTGTCGAGGTTGACGCGCACACAGGGCCAGTTCAGGCGGGCGGCCACCTGTTCAATATGCGTGGATTTCCCGGTGCCATGATATCCTTGAACCATCACGCGACGGTTAAAGGCAAAGCCAGCGAGGATCGCGAGTGTGGTATCGGGGTCGAATTTATAGGTCGTGTCGATTTCTGGGACACGGTCAGTGCGCTCGGCAAACCCTTTGACTTTCATGTCGGTGTCGATGCCAAAAACCTCGCGAACAGAAATGTCCTCGGTGGGTTTCGTGTTTGCATCCATCGTATTGCCAGCCATCTGCTCGGTCCTTCCCTGAACGGTTTCTGGCGCGGCAGATCCTGCGCCAACCCCGACGTGGTGCCTGATATTATTTACATGTGCAAGAGGGAGGTCTCGGAATTTTACCAATCAGTCCAGAGGGAGTGATGGGTTTTACTGAACTGGTCGCAAGGTTAGATGAAAAGGCGCCCCGAGAGACGCCTTTTCGTGTTATTTAAAGCTGCGGCTGTCCTTGATCTGATCCCAGGCCCAGACAACTTCTTGCAGCTGCTCTTCCTGGCTTCGGTCGCCGCCATTCATATCTGGATGCAAAACCTTGATCAATTTTTTGTAAGCCTTGCGAATCTCGGCTTTGGTCCAGTGGTCCTTGGCCTCCAGCAATTCAATCGCACGGCGCTCGGTTGCGGGAAGGCGACGTGTGGTGCCGGTCACGGATTTGCCGGGGTTTTGCGTGGCGTTTTCGCCCAGAACCTGATGGGCATCATCCACGCCCAAACGGGCCCAGGCACGCTGTTCTTCGGATTGCTTTCCAAAAGGCTTGGTCTGGCGCTCCCAAACCTTATCTTTATCAAGCTGCTCGTTGATTTCCTCTTCCGTGGCCCCGTCGAAAAAGTTCCACTTCAGGTTATATTCGCGAACGTGATCTTTGCAGAACCACTTGAACTCATCCAAATGATCCGGCGAACGTGGCGCGCGGTACTGACCGGCCTCTTTACAGGTCGGATGTTCACATTCTCGGTTCGACGTTTCAAACGCACCAGACATCCCCCGCTTGCCACGCGGGTTCTTTTTCTTGGCGGCGGAAACCGACATATTGAAACCAAAAGGATCGTTGTTTGCCATTGGTACACTCTTTTCGACTCGGACCAGAGAGTTTAGTGCTTTTTCCAGATGATTGAAGAGGAAAGAGGCACTAAATGACCCGTCGTGATGATATTTTTTCCAAGCTATCCGAAGCGTTTCAGCCGGATCACCTTGAAGTTATTGATGAAAGCGAGCTTCACCGCGGACATGCCGGGTATCAGGATGGCGGGCAAAGCCACTTTCGTGTGGTGATTAGATCGCAAGCTTTCGCAAAACTGTCCCGAATTTCCCGTCACCGCGCGGTTCATACCGCAATTGGATCTGAACTGATGGAGCAAGTTCACGCCCTTGCTTTGGAAGTGACTGGGTAAGCTTCTATGCTTACACTTTCTCGGATGTTGCGGCGATGGATGGTGCATCCACATGCGTTTCAGGCACCTGATTGGCGTGTGCAGCTGACGGCAAAGAGCGGGGTGTCTCTGTTTCTATGACGGCCACATCCTTAATAATAGGTGTCTGCACCTCAGCCACATCTGCGACCTGTGGCTCTTCTTCAACAGAACGGCGAAACACCAGCATGTTTTTGAAAACGGTGGTTTTCCCCGTCAAGCCAGAGCGTTCTTCGGCCGGAAGCGTTTCTGCGCGCTGATACTCCCACCCTTCACTTGCCATGGTGTTCAGAATTTCGGACATCGCAAACGCAAAGCGTTCCTCGTTGGTACGAATGCCTTTGGCTTTAATGCCCTTTTTTGGCGCTGGAACTACTTGGTATTCAAACATTGGCTGTCTCGCTTAATTTGGTGGACTGCATCCTATCATCATGGGTGCAGCGTGACCAGTCGGCTCTCCCCAAACTGGGGCGAAAACCTGCCGGATGTTCCCGCGCCCCGCAACTTTGGGGCGCGTTAGGGCGCTCACCTCAGAATGGGCCCTTCTTTTAACAGGGTGGCCTCGGCCCGGGTCAGTAATTCGCCCTGTTTGCGTTTTAACAACACCTCACGCGCACGCAGGTATTGGTCATCTTCCCAGAAAATCATACAGCCGTTACACCCTTTCCCACAACAGCCTTCCGTGCCGACACGATTGGTCTTGAACCGCTTTTCATTGCCCGAGGCATCAATGCTTTCGGCCAAGGCGTCACGACGTTTTTCATAGGCTTTTGGATTTTGTTTCCCGCTGATTTCCATCCCCTGCGTGAGCTTATCAAACCGCACACGGTTCCATTGCTCATCGGTCAGCGCCTTTTCCTTTCGCAGCACGGAATACTGTGGAAAACGCGCGCGCAACTCATCGAGGTCTTCGTGGTCAAACAGGGCAAATGGCACGCGGATCGTGGTTTTGGTTCCGCCATGCACAACGTCTTTCTTCTGCCCGGTGGTGGCATCCTCAAAGTTGTACATGCGCAGCAAAACGGTTTCGCGCGCGATCGGCGAGATGAATTCCAGCACTTCACCCGGCTCAAGCTTGTTCTTCACCTCAACCAGAAATGCATCGTCTGTGATCTCGCTGACCACCCCGGCATATTCCCATTGCGCAAGGGATGCCGTGTGTTCGTAGTTATGCGCATGATTGGTCAGGCGCCCTTCGTGAAAGGCAAAGGTATACCCGCGGTTTCCGACCGCTTCTAATTCGCGCATATAGGGTTTGGGGTCCCAGTTTTCCGGGTCCGCATAATAATCATCAATGGCCATGCGATAAGCACGGGCGACGATGGCACAGTAGTATTCTGACTTGCCGCGCCCCTCGACCTTCAGGCTGTCCACGCCGATCTTCAGGTATTCGTCCAGCTTTGGCATGATGCAAAGATCTTTGGAGTTGAGGATGTATGACCCGCGCGCATCCTCTTCGATGGGCAAGAGCTCACCTGGGCGGCAGCCTTCCTCCAGGAGAAATTCGAACATATCGGCGTTTTCATCTGTGACGTTCAGATCCTGAACCGTGCCGTCTTTCATCCGCATTCGGAAGGTATAGTTCCACCGACAGGAATTGGCGCAATTGCCTTGGTTGGCACCGCGCTCGGCCATGAAATTCGACAGGAGGCAACGACCAGAATAGGTCATACACATCGCGCCATGAACAAAGGCTTCTAGCTTGATATCAGGACATTTTTCGCGGATTTCCACCAATTCAGGATAGGAAACTTCGCGCGCCAGAACCACCAGCTCTGCGCCCTGTTGCTGCCAGAATTTCACTGACAACCACGAACATATATTGGCTTGTGTGGAGATGTGCAGTGGCAATTCAGGCGCACGTTCCCGCACATATTGAAACACACCGGGGTCCGCGATGATCAGACCATCGGGTTGCACTTTTCGAACCGTATCGATGTATTCGTCCAGTTTCGGAATGTCTTTGTTGTGCGAAAATAAGTTTAGCGTCAGGTAAGCCCGGCGACCGTGTTGATGACAAAAGTTGACCCCTTCGATCACATCCTCAAGCGAGAACTCTGACTTTGTGCGCAGCGACATATCGGGCGTGCCAAGGTAAACCGCGTCGGCGCCATAAAGGATCGCCAGCTTCAATTTACGAAGATTGCCTGCTGGCATCAAAAGTTCAGAACGTCGTTCGGTCATGTCATCCACCCAGATGTGAGGGTCTTGAAAAATGGCAAAGGCCCCACGCTGGGGGCCTTTGGGTTTGCGTGCTTTGGCACCTTATAGGCCCAGCTTGGCCTTCACCAGATCATTGACAGCTTGGGGGTTTGCCTTCCCACCGGTGGCTTTCATCACCTGACCCACAAAGAACCCAACCAGTTTCGGGTTCTCTTTGGCCTTTTCGACCTGCGCGGGATTGGCGGCAATCACCTCATCCACGGCGGCCTCAATGGCACCCGTGTCGGTGACTTGCTTCATGCCACGTGCGTCCACAATCTCGGCCGGGTCTCCGCCTTCAGTGTAGACGATTTCAAACAGGTCTTTGGCGATCTTGCCCGAAATATCCCCTTTGGTGATCAGCGCAATGACGCCGCCGAGTTGTTCGGGTGACACGGGGCTGTCCTTGATCGATTTGTCGTCTTTCTTCAGGCGACCAAACAGCTCGTTGATGACCCAATTTGCGGCGAGCTTTCCATCGCGCCCCTCGGCAACCTTTTCAAAGAAGGCAGCGTTTTCCGCCTCAGCGGTCAGGACGCCTGCGTCATATTCTGACAGGCCAAATCCCGTGACAAACCGCGCCTTCTTCTCGTCCGGAAGCTCGGGCAAGGTTTTGGCAATCTCATCCACCCAGTCTTGTTCAATCTCAAGCGGAAGCAAGTCAGGGCAGGGGAAATAGCGATAATCATGCGCTTCTTCTTTTGAGCGCATCGAACGGGTTTCGTTTTTGTCAGGATCATAAAGGCGGGTTTCTTGCGTCACTTCACCACCGTCTTCGACGATAGCGATCTGGCGGCGCGCTTCATAATCAATGGCAGCTTGGATGAACCGCATGGAGTTCATGTTCTTGATCTCGCAGCGGGTGCCGAGGTGACCAAAATCTTGCGTCTCCATGTATTTCTCAAACTGACCGGGACGACAGACCGACACGTTCACATCCGCCCGCAGGTTGCCGTTTTGCATGTTGCCATCACATGTGCCGAGATAGCGCAGGATCTGGCGCATCTTGGTCACATAGGCTGCGGCCTCCTCCGGGCCACGGATATCTGGACGCGATACGATTTCCATCAGCGCTACACCGGTGCGATTGAAGTCGACAAATGACATGTTCGGATCCATGTCATGTACCGATTTACCGGCGTCCTGCTCAAGGTGAATACGTTCAATACGCACTTTGCGCGCAACACCCGGCCCCATATCCACAATCACTTCGCCTTCGCCCACAATCGGGTGGTAGAGCTGTGAGATTTGATAGCCTTGCGGCAAATCAGGGTAGAAATAGTTTTTGCGATCAAAGGCCGAAAACAGATTGATCTCGGCTTTCAATCCCAACCCGGTGCGCACCGCTTGTTCCACACAATATTCGTTGATCACCGGCAACATGCCCGGCATCGCCGCATCCACAAACGCCACGTTCGAATTTGGCTCTGCGCCAAACTTGGTTGAGGCCCCGGAAAAGAGCTTGGCATTGGAGCTGACCTGGGCGTGAATTTCCATCCCAATCACCAGTTCCCAATCTTCGCGGGCCCCGGCAATGGTTTTTACTTTTGGGGCTTCATAGACGAGATGATCCAACATATGCGCTTTCCCGTGATTTCGTTTCCAAAGCCTTCTAGGGCAGGGCGCGCAAAGGGGCAAGAGGGAGCGCCGAGCCGGATAGGATTGATTGCTTGTTTCAGCGTGAGGTGGTGATGCCCTAGGGGCTGGTCGCGACAAAACCACCGTATGATGTGGCTTGCAATCAATGGGCGATTTTATGGTGTCACATTCTCGGCAATGTGCCGCGCAGATAGCGGCTATGCGTCTGTTGGGCTTGCCCGATGCGTGAACGATCCCTAGATGGCGCAGATCTGCTGATGGGAACAAAAAGGCGATTTGGCCATGAAGGTATTGGTGATGGGTTTGGGGGCTGCCATGATGGTGGCTTTGTCGGGTTGCGTTGGGAATGAAACATTTTCGTCCCGGTCCGCGCCCCAATCGGATATCGCATTAGACATGCGGTGGGATCATCTGGATGCTGGGCCCAAGTGGACCGCTGCCACCATTGCGGCGCTGGAAACCCACGGCGCACCCTTGGCGGAGGTGGTGCCTCGCGACATTGAAACATGGTGCCCGGCCTATCCTGATCAAGATGCAAAAGGGCGAAACGCCTTTTGGACGGGCATGCTCTCGACATTGTCCAAACATGAAAGCACATGGCGTCCCACTGCGGTTGGCGGTGGCGGCAAATGGTATGGGCTGGTTCAAATCCTGCCCGGTACAGCACGCGGCTATGGCTGCGATGCGCGCTCTGGCGCTGCGCTGAAAGACGGAGGGATGAACCTGAGCTGCGCTGTGCGGATCATGGCGGTGACGGTTCCTCGCGATGGTGTGGTGTCCAAGGGCATGCGCGGCATGGCTGCCGATTGGGGGCCGTTCCATTCCCGCAAAAAACGCGAAGATATGCGCAGTTGGATTAGCCAGCAGAGTTATTGCCAGTCAAGCTGACCTGTTTGAGCCGATGATCCGTAGGGCGCGTTGAAGACTTAGCGCGCCTTACGTATGCATTTCATATTCAGGGCGGTCAGTTCAAAATGCGCCCAACCATTTCTTGGGTATCTCGTGACAAGTTCTCGGTTGCCATGATCCGCTTTAAGGCGGCCTGCATCAGGGCCTGACGGTCCGCATCCCAGCGTTTCCACGTCTCAAACCCAGAACTCATCCGCGCGGTGATTTGCGCGTTCACAGGGTCAAGTTTGATGAGCCAATCCGCAAAGAGCGTATAACCTTTTCCGGTCTCCTCATGAAAGCCGGCCTGGTTCATCATCAAAGCCCCAAATACGGCGCGGAACCGGTTGGGATTTTTCCAGTTGAAATCGCTGTCCTTGGTCAAACCTTCGGCAACATCAGCTGCCTTTTCAGGCGCTGCATGGGCCACCTGCATTGCGAACCATTTGTCCATAACCAAGGCGTCGTGTTTAAAGCGCGTCCGGAATTCAGCCAATTCCTCATCACCTTTGCCAGCCTCAAGCAAACAGCCCAAAGCGCCCATGCGCAGGGTCATATTATCGGCGCGGGCATATAGCGCGGTGGCGGCTGCCCCGCCATCCAATCGGTTGGCGAGCTTTAAGAGTTCAAGGCCAAGCGCGCGCTTCCCAGCCTGTTCAGCATCTGGCTTATACACGTCAGTCACATCCATTTCCGCAGATAGGCGCGGCAGAAGGTCTTGCAGATGTTCAGCCATTTGTTGTCGCAGTGTCTGGTGCGCTTGATAGATTGCCAACGGGTCTGGGGTTACACCGCCATCGGCCAGCGTTTGTGCCAAATCGTCTTGGCCAGGAAGGCGGATCGCCAGCGCCCGGAAGGCGGGGTCAAGGCGGTCATCGCGCAACATGGCGGTGATCGCCCCCAGATAGTCCTGCGTCGGGGCGCTGCGCCCGGTAATCATAGAAATCAGTACGTCTTTGGCCAGCGCACGACCTGCTTCCCATTTGTTAAATGCGTCGGTGTCATGGGTTAAGAGAAAGGCACGCTCTTTGGCGGTACTGTCGCGTTCCAGGATCACCGGGGCAGAGAAGTGGCGCAAGATCGACGGGGTGGGTTTGCTGGTGAGCCCCTCGAAGGTAAAGCTTTGTTTGGCTTCGGTCATCTCAAGGATTTGTGTTGCCAAAATCTCATCGCCATTGGCCCCCAGCAAGCCAACTGCGATCGGTATATGTTGCAGAAGTTTCTCTTCCTGCTCTGGTGTCGGGGGTGTTTTCTGTTCAAAATTAAGAGTGTATATACCATCTTTAAAGCTATCTGTAACCTTCAGGCGCGGCGTACCTGCTTGTTTGTACCAACGACGGAATTGGGTCAAATCACGTCCGGTGCTGTCTTCAAAAACCCGCACCCAATCTTCAATTGTCGCCGCTTCGCCATCATGGCGATCGAAATAGACATCCAGCGCTTTATAGTATTCGTCATGCCCAACAAGGGTTTTCATCATGCCGATCAGCTCGGCCCCTTTTTCATAGATCGTCGCGGTGTAGAAGTTGTTAATCTCCACAAAACTGTCTGGCTGAACCTGATGTGCAAGCGGGCCGTTGTCTTCGCGGAATTGCCGACCGCGCAGGGAGATCACATCCTCAATCCGCCGCACAGAAGCCGAGCGTAAATCGGCGGAGAACTGTTGGTCACGGTAAACTGTCAGCCCTTCTTTCAGTGACAATTGGAACCAATCCCGGCATGTGATGCGGTTGCCGGTCCAATTGTGGAAATACTCATGGGCAATGATGGCTTCGATGCGCTCAAAGTTGGCGTCGGTTGATGTGTCCGGGCTGGCCAGCACCGCAGAGGTGTTAAAGATGTTTAACCCTTTGTTTTCCATCGCCCCCATGTTGAAATCGGACACAGCGACGATCTGGAAAATATCAAGATCATACTCACGGCCATAGGTCTGTTCATCCCATGTCATCGACGCCTTCAGCGCCTCCATCCCAAAGGCAGTTTTGCCTTCGTCGCCGGGGCGCACCCACAGCTTTAGATCAACGTTTTTACCGGACAGTGTGGTGAATTGGTCGTCGCGGGCCACCAGTTCACCTGCAACCAGCGCAAACAGATAGGCGGGTTTGGGCCAAGGGTCATCCCACTCTGCCCAGCCATCGCCCGAGGCCGTTGGGTTGCCATTTGAAAGCAGAACCGGGTCAGATCCTTCGATGCGTACCTTAAAGGGGGCCATTACGTCGGGGCGATCTGGATAAAAGCTGATGCGGCGGAAACCTTCGGCCTCGCATTGGGTGCAATACATGCCGCCGGACATATAAAGGCCCGAAAGGGATGTATTTTCCGCCGGGTTGACCTCTACCTCAGCGACCCAGGTGAACGCCTGATCTGGTACATTGCAGGTCAGGCCCTGCTCAGTAATTTTAGGGGTGACTGGCACCCCTTCAATACTTGCAGAGATTAGCGTAAGATGTTCACCATGAAGGAAAAATTCTTTCGAATCTGCCTTTGGGTTTGGCGTAAAGCGAATGGTGGAAATGACGCGCGTGGCCGTTGGGTCGAGATGAAAAACCAACTCAACCTCTTCAATCAGCCAATTGGGCGGTGTGTAGTCCGCGAGAAAGATTTTTTCAGAGGTTTGCGCGGTCATGACATATCCTTTTCATCGCCGTGAAACGCGCAGGTTAGTCCCCCATGAGATTGGGGGCAAGTCGGGTTTTCGGCACACCGGTTTCGTTCGTCAGTTAAGCGTAGTTTAACTGATCGCCAATGCTTCTCGGCCACCACTCTGTTGCCTATGGGAAATCTGTTGCCTACACATAGAAGGACCAAGAAGGAGAGTAAGATGACCGAGACCCAACAATGCGCCAATCAAATGCGATCAGGATTATTCGTGGCCCCGGAGCTTGCGGATTTTATTGAACAAGAGGCGTTACCGGGAACCGGACTGAATGCTGAGATGTTTTGGAATGGCTTTGCTACGATTTTACAGGACCTGGCCCCGAAGAACCGGGCGCTGTTGGCAAAACGGGCGAATATTCAAAGTAAATTGGATGCCTGGTATATCGAGCACCGCGGGAAAAGACACGATAGCGCGGCCTATCAGACTTTTCTGGCAGAGATTGGATATCTCGTGCCAGAAGGCCCGGATTTCAAAATTCAGACGTCAAATATCGATCCCGAGATTGCCAACATCCCTGGCCCACAGTTGGTGGTTCCGATCATGAATGCGCGCTATGCGCTCAATGCGGCAAATGCGCGTTGGGGAAGCTTGTACGACGCGCTTTATGGGACTGATGCGATGGGGGATTTGCCCGAAGGAAAGGGCTATGATGCGGCGCGCGGAGCACGGGTGATCGCCTGGGCAAAGGATTTTCTCGACAGCGCAGCTCCGCTGGCTGAGGGATGTTGGGCAGAAGTAGCAGAGATCACGGTAAAAGACGGCGAGCTGCGTCCCCAACTTCTAGATGACACATTATTTGCTGGATCAGTCAGAAATGATGATGGAGCTGTGTCGTCGATCTATCTGAAACATAACGGCCTTTTGATTCAACTGGTACTTGATAAGACCACGCCTGTCGGTGCACAGGATGCGGCCGGGATTTCGGATATTCAGCTCGAAAGCGCGATGTCGGTGATTATGGATTGCGAAGATAGTGTTGCTGCGGTGGATGCTGAAGATAAGGTTTTAGCATATCGAAATTGGCTGGGTTTGATGAAGGGCGATTTGTCTGAAAGCGTCCGCAAAGGCGATCATGTGATGACCCGCGTTTTGAATGCGGATCGTCAGTTCACAGCGCCAGATGGGGCGGATGTGACCCACAAAGGCCGCGCGCTGATGCTGGTGCGCAATGTCGGACACTTGATGACCAACCCTGCGATCCATTTGGACGATGGATCTGAGGTGCCCGAGGGGTTGATGGATGCCATGATCACCACATTGATCGCCATGCACGACTTGCAACGCGACGGCGGCAATTCAATCACTGGTTCGGTCTATGTTGTGAAACCCAAGATGCACGGCCCAGAAGAGGTCGCGTTCTCAGATGAGATCTTCACTCGTGTTGAAGCTGCTTTGGGATTGCCGCAATACACTGTAAAGCTTGGCATTATGGATGAAGAGCGGCGGACCTCAGTGAACCTGAAGGAATGCATTCGTGCCGCCAAACACCGTGTGGCCTTCATTAATACTGGCTTTCTTGATCGCACCGGGGATGAAATCCATTCGTCGATGGAAGCGGGCCCAATGATCCGCAAAGGCGAGATGAAAGGGGCGAAGTGGATCGCCTCTTACGAAGATCGTAACGTGGATATTGGTCTGGCATGTGGCCTCAAGGGGAGGGCACAAATTGGCAAAGGCATGTGGGCAATACCGGATCAGATGGCGCAAATGTTGGCTGACAAAATCTGCCACCCCAAGGCGGGTGCGACCTGTGCATGGGTGCCATCCCCGACGGCGGCGACGCTCCATGCCACACATTATCACGCGGTGGATGTAATGGCGCGACAGGACGAACTGTTAGCAGCAGGGCCGCGCGGCACCCTGACGGATCTCTTGACCATTCCCGTCACGGACGGCGTGAACTGGCCCGAAGATGAAATCCGCGAAGAGGTTGAAAACAACGCGCAAGGCATTCTGGGCTATGTGGTGCGTTGGGTCGGGCAGGGGATTGGCTGTTCCAAAGTGCCTGATATTCATGACGTGGGTCTGATGGAAGATCGCGCAACCTGCCGGATTTCAGCCCAAGCTTTGGCCAATTGGCTACATCACGGTGTGGTCAGCGAGGAAGAGGTGATCGCGGCAATGCGGAAGATGGCCACGAAGGTAGATGCGCAAAACGAAGGTGATGCCCTGTATCGCCCCATGGCCCCCGCGTTTGACGGTCAGGAGTTTGCGGCGGCCTGCGACCTTGTGTTCAAGGGGCGGGTGCAGCCATCGGGCTACACTGAACCTGTGCTGCACGCACGACGTTTGGCGTTGAAAGCTGAATTGGCGGGATAACTTTCGCGGAATTTCCCATGGAGGGATCAACATGGAGGGATCAAAATGACACTTACCTTACACGTGGCCCGGAAAATTATATCTGTCGCGATGAAAACCGGCATAGATCAGGCCATGAAACCCTTGTCGGTGGTTGTGGTCGATGCAGGAGGTCATGTGATTGCATTTGAGCGCGGTGATGGGGCACCCCCCGGTCGATTCGACATTGCACTTGGCAAGGCTTACGGGTCTGTCATGCTCGGGATCGGCGGCACAGCGCAGCGAGATCGGGCAGAGGCGCAATCCTATTTCGTGCTGGCCGCCAACGGGGCCTATAATGGCAAGCTGATCCCGGTTCCCGGTGGCATTTTGGTGCGCGATGACGCCGGACGGGTGATTGGTGCGGTTGGCGTGACGGGGGACACATCTGAAAATGACCTTGCCGCTGGTGCCGCCGGTATCGCGTCGGTGGGTTTGACCGCAGACGGATAATAATAGTCGATAATAAAAGGCGGCCAAATTGTCTGTCCGCCTGTATTTGTGATTATCTTCAATGATTTAGCTTCCTGGGATCAGCACCGTATCAATCACATGGATCACGCCGTTAGATGCGGCCACATCAACGGCGGTGACTGTTGCGCCATTGATCATGACTTTACCATTCATCACAGTCACGGCCACGTCAGCACCGTTTACGGTGGTTGCGCTGCTGAGTTTCACGACGTCGCCTGACATCACTTTTCCGGGCACCACGTGATAGGTCAGAATGGCGGTCAACTGGTCCTTGTTTTCTGGCTTCAGCAAGGTTTCGACTGTGCCTGCGGGTAGCGCAGCAAAAGCAGCGTCAGTTGGGGCAAAGACAGTAAATGGCCCATCGCCCTTCAATGTATCGACCAGATCAGCCGCTTCAAGGGCGGCTGCAAGTGTTGAGAAGCTTCCAGCAGAGACTGCGGTGTCAACGATATCGGCACCACCTGCATATGAGGTGCAGGCTGCGATTGGGGCAAGGCCAAGGGTTAAAGCAACGGTTACGTCTTTCAGGGTTGGGATACGAAGTGGCATTAGATCGTCCTTTCGGGTTTTCATCGTGTGAACAATAATTAACTGTGGTGAAAATCGCCACTTGCACAACGCACATTTTTGTGAGAGGAATATTTATTGCACCACACGAAAATTCTGAACTGTTAAATGTCGTGAGATGCAAAACAATGAGCAGGCAAAGGAAGCAAGGATGTTGTCAGAAACACTTTCAGACCAGATCGACGCCTATAGAATCGGACCTAAGGTGCTTCAGTTGCGGCGCGATAAACGGCTGGGGTTGGCTCAGTTGGGGGATCATACGGGGCTGTCTGCGGGGATGTTGTCCAAGATTGAACGCGGGCTTGTGGTGCCAACCCTGCCAACTTTGGTGCGTATTGCATTGGTGTTTGGGGTGGGGCTTGATCACTTCTTCGGCCCGGAAGAGGCACATCCGATCGCGGTGCATGTCACGGCTCAGGATCGGATCTCACTGCCCATCGATGGCGAAAAGGGGGTGAGCTACCTGTTTGAAAGTCTCGACTTTCCGGTCCCTGATCGTGTTATCGAAGCCTATTTAGCGACGTTTCCCACACATTCGACACCTGCTATTGCACATGCTCATCCGGGCGTTGAACTGATATATGTGCTGGCTGGAGAGGTTGCCCTGACCCTCCATGGAAAGCGTAATATTCTGGCCGCGGGGGATGCCTTTTATTTTGATGCGGATTTTGACCATAGCTATGAGAACGCCGGTGGCCCTGACCATGCCGCCCGTGCACTTGTGGTGGTGTGCGACCAATCGCGTCGCATATAATCGGCGACTGACACACGTCGGGTCACGCGCAGCTGAACGGGGTTTATCTGCTGGGCTGCAATCTGCTATCACCCTTTCATAGCGCGACAAATCCGGAGCATTCATGACCCGCCCCGTCATTGGCATTATCGGCAATTCCTATTTGCTGAACGATCAATATCCGACCCATGCGGGCGGAACCATGAACTCTGAAGCCATCAGTCTTGTGGCCGGGTGCTTGCCACTGATTGTGCCCAGTCATCCCGATTATGTGCGGGTTGACGAGCTGCTAGAGATTTGCGACGGGTTCTTGTTTACCGGTGGGCGCCCCAATGTGCACCCGGCGGAATATGGCGAGGAAGAAACCGAAGCTCACGGTGAGTTTGACCGTTGCCGCGATGCAATCACTTTGCCATTGATCCGTGCCTGCGTTGAGCGTGGCCAGCCGTTTTTTGGAATTTGTCGAGGGTTTCAAGAGGTGAATGTCGCGATGGGCGGCACGCTCTATCCTGAAATTCGCGAATTACCGGGCCGGATGAACCATCGGATGCCGCCCGATGGCACATTGGATGAGAAATTTGAAATTCGCCATGATGTGATCTTTGACAAAGGCGGTGCGTTCCACAACCTGCTGGGAAAAACCTGCGTTCGGACCAACACCTTGCATGGGCAGGGAATAAAAACAGCAGGGGCCCGCGTGGTGATCGAAGGACACGCCGATGACGGAACGCCTGAGGCGATCCTGATCAAAGACGCGCCCGGGTTCACGTTGTCGGTGCAATGGCACCCGGAATATAAAGCCGCCGAAGATCCGGTGTCGCGCGTATTGTTTCAGGCCTTTGGTGACGCAGCCCGAGCGTGGCAAGCTGACAAAGGGTAAATCCGTTTGCGTCGCCGTGCGGGAAAACCGGCAACGCCATGATCCAACCCAACGCAAAACTCGCGCAAGCTGCTAGGCCGCCAATTGAAGCGCGCGCGTTTCATACCCACGCAGGACCATACGCGCGGTTTGACCATAGCTCTCGGGGGCCGAGCGCAGTTCTGGAAATAATGTGAACAACTCGTGGCGGGCGGCATCATTGAGCGCAGCAAGGCCCTGATGGCCCGGATGAAAGCTCTCGGACGGTGCGTTTTCGGCGTAAACCACCTCATGTTGATCAAACATCATGTGGAAGTATGTTACCTCAGCGCGCTCTTCGCGGATAATGGTGTTCCCATTGATCAGGTGTTTTGCAGGGATCATCACCTCTGATTGGTCAAACAAAAGCACCGCATCCACGCTGTGATGAACCATGCGATGTTGTGGGCTGACCAAAAGCGCGCGGTCATTGCCAAAGGCGCCTTTTGCAAAACGGATCGGGGCCAGATCACCGTGGCCTACCACAGATTTCGACCCAATCCAGCGGATCGGTTGCAGGCCGTTGTCGCGCGTTACCACCATGTCACCCACCCGCAGGTCCTGGATAGCCCGTGGACCGTGGCTTGTTTGAATTCGGGTGCCTCGGGTGAAACAGATGATCAGGTTCTCAATATTTGAGAAGTTGACAACGGTCCCATCGCTCAGCGTGGCGGACCCGTTTTCCGCATTGCCAGCGTCGAAAGAGACATCTACCCAACGATTGATCAGGCCGGTCATATCCAGCACGTCAATATCGCTGTCGTCGTCGTCTTCGCCACCATCAATGTTAATTGTGGGGCCGGAACCATCGAGTGCGTCGGTCAGATCCAGTTTAAACAGGTCAGAGGCTTTCCCGCCCTCAGCCACATCGCCTGCACCCAGTGAAAACTCGTCCGATCCCGCACCGCCCACAAGGCTATCTTGCCCTGCGCCACCGACCAATGTGTCGTCGCCGTCTTCGCCGTAAATGGTGTCATCACCCGCGCCGCCAACCAGGCTGTCATCGCCGCCAACCGGGATTGGAGTGAAATAAATGTCGGTGATATCAACGGCGTGCGTACCGCCCTGACCGTTGGAATATTCCACAATGATCTTCGATACGGGGCCAGCAATTTCCACCAATAGAGACGCTTGTTCGCTGTCCGAGTTGTAATTGTCGTTGCCAGAAGCTGTGTCACCCGAAAGGCTCATGTCACTGCCTGCGGTCAGTGTGACCGTGACGGGGTTGCCGTCAGCATCAAATGCCGTGACTGTTAATTGATCGGTGTGATTGCCCGCAAAGGCATCCAAGTCATTGACACGGAATGATACATTCGTGACCTCCCCCGTCACGGATGCGCCAGACGCCGCCGCAAAATCTATGGTCAGCTCCGCGGTTTCCGCATCACCGTTGCCATAGACGCGCCCTGATGAATTGCTGTCAAAGGGGCCACCGCCAGTGTACTGCGTGTTGCCTGTTTCGACGGTGAATGTGGTGGCGTTGTTTCCGGGATCTGTGAAGCCAATGGTGACATCGATGTCACCTGTGGTTTGCGTGAAGCCTCCGGTTAGGTTGGTGCCTTGGCCGCCTTGGGCAGTCCAGTCCAGATGTTCTTCTGCCGCAGCTTGGGTGCTGGGCTCGCCAAAATCACCATAGATTAAATCGTCGCCCGCACCACCGCTGATGGTGTCATCACCACCATTGCCTTCGATCACATCGCCTTGGCCAGAGGGGCCGGTCCCATGGCCATCATCCACTGCGTCCCCTTCAGGGTCGTCGGAATAACCGCTGTCGATCGTGTCATTGCTTGAGGTGCCGTCAACAATTCCGTCGCCCAGAAATTGATCTGAATAGGTGAATACGGGATCCCCTGCGGACACATCTGGGTCGGTGTCATAGGTGACAACTTCGTAAGAACGCCCTGAAATTAAGGGAACTTCGGACAGTGTGTAATAGCCCGAAGCACCACCGCTTAAGACATGTAACGTCGAAACCTGAAACTCTTCACCCGTTGTGGTGTCGCGAAGGGTCCAAACCTCTTCAGCTTCGACCGCCGCACCCGTTGAACTGCTCCCACCGATTGTCACATCGGCTGTCGCCGTTTCGCCTCCGCTTTCGTCACCGTCTAAGGTCAGCCCTTGGATGCCGGCTTCGTTGTCGGTGATGATGGCGGTGCCGGCTGCTGAGGTTGGGCCGGCCCATGAATACGTGCCGCCCACTGTCGTCGGAAGGACAGACAGGGGGTCAAGATTGTAAAACTCCACTGTATAAATAGCCATGGGCGCTGGTTCACACTGCTCAGGTCAATTTCTTGGCCGGTTAAAAACAATGACGCGCTCTTTGACGATGAGAGCGCGTCGGGATTGTCTTTAAATCGTGGAGAATTCGGCCCAAATTTAGGCAAAATTGGATCTTTTCATGGAAAAACCACCCAAATGGGGCACATTTGGGTGGTTTCGTAAACAATACGCGGAATGGTTGCGCGCGGTTGGATCAGGATTGGAAACGAAATTGATTGGCCAATGGCAATTGGCGCGCACGGGTTCCGGTCAAGTCAAACAAGGCGTTTGCCAGCGCAGGCGCCGCAGGAGGAGTGCCGGGTTCACCAACGCCGCCCATCCGCTCCATGTTTTGCAACAATTCTACGTGGAAGCGCGGTGTGCTTGCCATGCGCAGAGCGTCGTAGTCGGGGAAGTTTTCCTGCTCCGCCATGCCATCGGCAAAGGTGATTTCACCGTGGATCGCAGCTGAAAGTCCAAAAATGGCACCTCCGGTCAACTGAGCCTCGACATTCAGCGGGTCAAGTATCAGTCCAAGGTCAGCGGCGATCCACATGTCTGAGATACGGATCAACCCATCGGCATCTTGCTGCACTTCAACCACTTCGGCCACAGCCGTACCAAAGGAAAAACAGAACCCTACACCGCGGCCAACACCGTCCGGTGTTTTCCCGGTCCAGCCCGACATGTCGCGCACTGCTTCGAGAACTGTCGCCGAAGGTGCATGTTCGCCGCGCATATGGCGCAGCCGAAACTCCAGTGGGTCCACGCTGGCCTCATGTGCCAATTCATCCAGAAAGCTGTCGTAGAAAAAGGCGTTCTGACTGTTGCCAACAGAGCGCCAAAACCCAACCGGAATGGTAACATCCGCGGAATAGCCGCGGAGCCTATGGTTGGCGATGGCATAGGGCTGGTCATGAGCGCCTTCTGTCAGCGTGGGGTCCGCTGGGGCCAAATCAAACCCGGTAAACAGTTTCATGGCTTGTGCCATGACGGAGGGTGCAGCCATCTGCCCATCCAAGGTGGTGATCTTGCCGTTTTCTACGTGCCCACGCATCCGGGCAATGGCTCCGGGACGATAGAAATCATGACGCATGTCTTCTTCGCGTGACCATGTGGTTTGTACTGGGATGCCAGGCATTTGCATGGCCACCCGCGTGGCGATCTCGGCAAAATCGACCATGGCGCGTCGGCCGTAGCCTCCACCCAAAAATGGTGTGTGTACAGTGCAATTATCGCTATCGACCCCGGCGAGTTTGGCGCAACGGTCGCGGACCATGACGGGGGCTTGATTGGGTGACCAGATTTCCAAGGTGCCGTCTTTGAACAAAACGGTGGAGTTCATCGGCTCCATTGTTGCGTGGGCCAAATAGGGCACGCGGTATTCAACCTCAACGCTGGTGGGGGCCGTCGCCATTTCGCCATCTTCACGCAGGGTGACATTGGGATCGGTGTCAAACGCATCTGCGATCTTTGCAAAAATGGCTTCGTTTTCATGTGGGTAGGGCGCATCCCCCCAAGTGATGTTGATTGCATTGACCGCCTCGATCGCAAGCCAGGTGTTGCTGGCCACGACGGCCACACCGTCACCAAGGTTAAGAATTTTTTCCACACCGTCCATGTTCTCGGCGGTGCTTGCATCAAAGGATATCATTTGCCCGCCCAGGCGTGGTGTCATCCGAACCGAGGCAAAACGCATGCCGGGCAGGCGCACATCAATACCAAACTCGGCGGTTCCTGTGGCTTTTGGGGTTTGATCCTTACGTGGTTGGCTCTTGCCAATATAGCGCCACTCCGCCGGTGATTTCAGGCGGGGCGTTTGAGCGGGTTCCAATTTTGCCGCAGCGGGGGCGAGATCCGCATAGGGAATACGTGTCCCATCGGGAGCAATCACGTGGCCGCTTTCAGTTTTTAAACGATCCAGCCCGGTGCCAAGGTGATCTGCCGCCGCTTGCAATAAGGTCGCACGCGCGGAGGCACCCGCCATGCGCATCCTGCTGTAGGCGTCGATGGCAGAAGTCGACCCCCCGGTGATTTGTAATGAAATTACTTTTGGAAAAGCCTGCGCCATAATTGCGCCAAAGCCTGATGCTTGGTGCTGGCTTTCCGAGTAATGCCGCTCCGCCACAGCGGCCGAGTTGAAATAGGCTTGCGCGGGCGGGCCGTGGATTACTTTGACGGCATCAAGGTCCACATCAAGTTCTTCTGCGATCAGCGCAGCCAGTGTTGTCATCACGCCTTGCCCCATTTCGGCCCGGGGTGCGACGAGGGTAATGCCGTCACTATTTATGACCACCCAAGGGTTAAGCGCGCCGGGGGACTCGGCCAGTGGGTTGTCTGGCGTTTGGGACATGAGATAGGCACCAAAGGCAACGCCGCCGGTGACCGCGACCGAGCTGACAAGAAAGGTGCGGCGCGTAAAAGTTTTTAATTTTCCCATGGTTACGCCCCTGCCTTGATTAGGTTTGCAGCGTCATGAATGGCGGCGCGAATACGGGGGTAGGTGCCGCACCGACAAAGATTACCTGACATGGCATCGTCGATTTCGGCATCACTTGGCGCAGGGTTTTCGGACAGAAGGCTGGTGGCCTGCATGATTTGACCGGACTGGCAATATCCGCATTGTGCCACTTGGTTGGCGACCCAGGCCTGCTGGATCGCGGCCAATGCGTTGGGGGTGCCGATGCCTTCGATGGTGGTGACAGGACCATCCACATCCTCCAGAGCGACCTGACAAGAACGCGCGGCTTCGCCATTAATCTGAACGGTACAAGCACCGCAGGATGCAACCCCGCAACCATATTTTGTACCAGTCATACCAAGTGCATCGCGCAACACCCATAACAAAGGGACATTTCCTGGCAGATCCACCTGATGTGACCTGCCATTGATGGTGAGGGTCGTGGCCATGGGGTACTCCTGTGGTTGGCATCGTGATGCAATGCCTGACAAATTGGGCAAATAGTGTCAGCAAGTCAATTGACAATTTTTGCCTAAACTGTCAAAAGATCAAAATGCCAACACATACTGACCAAACACCCCCAACTGATGATAAACAGATGGTCATTTTCTTGGCCGCATTAGAAGTGTTTCGTCTATACGGGTTTCGGCGCAGTTCCATGGAAGACATCGCCAAAGCCGCAGGCATGTCACGTGCTGCGCTGTATCTTCACTTCAAAAACAAACAAGATCTGTTTCGTCGTCTGGCTTCTGTATTTTTCTTGCAGGCCGTGCACGATTTGCGCGTAGAGCTGGACAAAGACCCGGCGCGCGCCATCACCGATACGTTGGTGGCAGCCTTGCTTGCCAAAGGCGGGGTGGGGATGGAAGCCCTGTTCAACTCGCCGCATGGGCATGAGCTGATGGAAGACAAAAACTCGGTTGCTGAAGAGGAAATCGCAGAGGGCATGGGCGCGTTGGCGCATGTTCTGGCGGAGTGGTTTGAGGCGCAAGTCGGGGCAGGCCGGATCGAATTAGACGGCACCGCGCAAGAGATGGCTGAAACATTGCTTGCCGCGTTGGATGGGGTCAAAAGCAACGCCAATACCTATCAGGATTACGTCACCGGGATCACCCGCGTTGGGCGGGTGTTTGGCAATGCGTTGGCGATTTGATCATCGCGTGGCCATGAACGCGGCCAATCGCTTTAGGCCTTCGCGAATATCTTCGGTTGAGCGTGCGTAAGAAAACCGCACTGTTTGTGCCCCGCGACGTGGGTCAAAATCCAATCCAGGTGTCACAGCTACATTTGCTTTTTCCAGAATTTCCTTGGCAAAGGCAACGCTGTCTTCTGTATAGTCGCTGACATCGCAATAGATGTAAAAGGCACCATCTGCAGGGGCGAAGTTTCCAAAACCGATTGTTGGCAAAGCCTCGGTCATGAGTTTGCGATTTTCTGCGTAAGTTCTTAGGTTTGCGTCAAGTTCCTCACGTGCGTCCAGCGCGGCAATCGCGGCCACTTGGCTAGCGTGAGGGGCGCATATGAACATGTTTTGCGCGATGCGCTCTACGTGCCGAATATGATCTTCGGGCACGATCATCCAGCCCACCCGCCAGCCGGTCATTGAGAAGTATTTTGAGAAACTGTTGATGACATAAATGTCGTCAGATACTTCCAGCGCCGAGATTGCCCGGCCCTCATATTGAAGTCCGTGATAAATCTCATCGGCGATGAAACTTGTGCCTTGGGCATGGCAATGGGTAATGAGTGCCTCAAGCGCGGTGTGATCGAGCATTGTGCCTGATGGGTTGGCTGGCGAGGCGGTGATCATGCCCGCAAGCCCCGGCGGAATGTCGCTCGGTACAGGCTGATACCGGTTGTCGGGGCTGGTCTGAAGGCCAACAGCTTCAATGCTCATGGCCTTTAGGATCTGGCGATAGCTGGGATATCCAGGCTCGCCCAGACCAACCTTACCCCCGGCATCAAACAGGGCGGAAAAGGCTAAGATAAATGCACCGGAACTGCCGGGCGTGATGACCACGCGTGCGGGGTTCAGGTCGACATTATACCAGTCTTTATAAAGGTTTGCGATTCCTTCGCGCAGCTTAGGCAGCCCCAAAGAGACCGTATATCCAAGCGCGTCTTCTTCCATCTCACGCGCCAAGGCCAAACGTGCCGCTTTGGGGGCAGCTGTCGCTGGCTGGCCCACTTCCATATGGATAATATGGCGACCCTCTGCTTCGGCGGCACGGGCCGCTTCCATCACATCCATAACGATAAAGGGGGCCACTTGGCCGCGGGTTGACTTGCGCATAATGTCCTCGTGTTTAGTGCCAAAGAGGTGCCGTGCATACGCAGCAAAGTCAACAGGGCGTACAGGGGATGAGCGGGGGTGGATTGGGCAATTCTTTGTGTTCGGACAATCTGCCACGCCAGATCGCGAGGGTTTGATCGTGTGTTGGGGGGCTACGGGCTTGGCGTATCCTTTCCAATCGCTTATGTCGGTGGAAAGCTCGGTTTCCACAGAGAGAGATTTCATGAAACGTCTGACACTTGCCCTGACCACCGCCACTTTGCTTGCGATAGCGATGCCCGTTGGGGCGTTTGATTTGTCCAACCTGTCTGAGGATGAACGCAACGCGTTTCGCGATGAAGTAAGGGCCTATCTTATGGATAACCCCGAAGTGATCATGGAAGCGGTCAGTGTTTTGGAAGCGCGTCAGGACGCACAGAAATCTGTTGATGATCTGCAGCTGGTCCAGACCAATGCTGAGGATCTCTTTAGTGATGGGTTTTCGCATGTTGCAGGCAATCCCGATGGGGATGTGACTATTGTTGAGTTTGTTGACTATCGCTGTGGGTATTGCCGAAAATCCTATGAAGAGGTGCAGGCCCTATTGGAAAAAGACAGCGGTATCCGGTTGATATTGAAGGAATATCCGATTCTGGGCGAAGATAGCTTGGCCTCTGCTCGGTTTGCGGTATCCGCTCAACAATTGTTCGGTGAAGACGCCTATGACAAACTTCATCATGCGCTGATCACCCTGCGCGGCGCGGCCAGTGTCGACAATCTGGTTGCTACGGCTGACGGTCTTGGTCTCGATGGCCAAGCGATCGCTTATGGTATGAGCTCGGACAAGGTCGATGCAATTTTGGGCGCCAATCACGCGCTGGCGCGGCGGTTGCAGATCTCCGGCACTCCGGCTTTTGTGATGGGCGAGGTTTTGGCGCGCGGATATATGCCGCTTGCACAGATGGAGCAATTTGTCGAAGAAATTCGCAACACAAACTGATCCAGTTGATCCAAGGCTGGCCAGCTGCGGGCGGTCTGATATGATCGCCCGAAAAAGGAGCAGTGCCTTGCGTTTTTTCCACCTGATCATATGGGTGTATTTGACCATATTGCCCGGTGCCATTTTGGCCCAAAGCAACTCTGACAACTTGTCTGCATTGGCGCGCTTGGCGGGACAGGGCGTTACGTTAAATGCGCATTGGCGCAGTCTTGATCTGAGTGTTGAGATGACCCGGCCGGTACCATGGCGGATATTTACCTTAGACCACCCACGGCGCCTAGTGATTGATTTTTCGGAATTGGATTGGTCAGGTCTTGATCGCGAGGCGGTGCTTTATGAAAGCGACCAGATCTCGGATTTGCGGACGGGCTTGTACCGGCCGGGTTGGACCAGATTGGTCTTGGACTTAGCCAAACCTCTCGCCGTAACAAAAGCCGGTATGGAAACGCAGGACGGGCGGGCGGTTTTGAATGTGGTGCTAGCCGCAACCTCGACCTTAGAGTTTTCCGAGAAAGCCGGGGCACCCGCCGCTGAGAATTTTGGCAAGCCGGTGCAAATGTCCGCGCCGGGAAAAATGCGCCAACGCGGCGAGGGACCTTTGGTGGTTGTGCTGGACCCGGGGCACGGTGGCATCGATCCCGGGGCAGAACGTGACGGTGTTGTCGAGGCGGATCTGGTGCTCGCCTTCGCGCGCGAGCTGCGCGAGGTGTTGCTGCGTTCGGGCGGATTTGACGTGGTTTTGACCCGCGATGACAACGGGTTTGTGTCATTAGAAGAGCGTGTGACGATTGCACGACGCGCCGGCGCCGATGTCTTTATTTCATTGCATGCCGATGCCTTGGCGCACGGCCGGGCGACGGGGGCAACGGTCTATACATTGTCAAAAGAGGCCTCAGATGTGGCGTCGGAGAAGCTGGCAGAACGTCACGACCGGGCGGATTTGTTGGCTGGTGTTGATTTGGCCAATCAAGATGACGAGGTGGCGTTGGTCCTGATGGATCTGGCGCGAACGGAAACGGCACCACGGGCAGAAGCACTTGCTGATGCGCTAGTTGAAGGGATCCATTCGGCGACGGGCTCTTTATACAAATCGCCAAGAATGCAGGCCGGGTTTTCGGTGTTGAAAGCACCGGATATCCCTTCCGTTTTAGTGGAACTCGGATTTATGTCTTCACCAAAGGATCTCCAACGTATGACGTCGCCGGAATGGCGGGCGCAAGCGGCTGAAGGCATGCGCGATGCGTTGCAATATTGGACCCTTCAGGATGCAGCATCGGCTGACCGGATACGAAAGTAGTGCCCCCTGCGTCCGTGAATTGTGCTTTAGAACGTTTCCAGTTCACGTTGTATCGCTTGTTTGCTGCCTTTCACTTCGCTCAAACGCAAAAATGCGACGACAGATGCTTCAATGAAAACTAGAAATGCTTTAGTAATCAAAAGGCCGCGTAATACGCGGCCTTTTGATGTTAATTATGCAAGATTACCCTGATCACAGGCCTTTGGCACGATAGCTTTTGGAAATCCGTTCAATGGACACCAGATAAGCCGCCATGCGCAAATCGGGAACATCATCGCGCGCATGCCAGACCTCGCGCATCGCCTGGTAAGCGGTGCGCATTGTATCATCGAGGCCGGATCTGACCAATTCCAGTTCATCGGCCCCGCGCAGGTATTTTTCCTTAAACTCTGGTGTCATTGACCAGGCGTCGCCAAGGTAGCGATCAAGGCGTTGCAGCTCGTCCACAACCAGCTGGTGGCGGGCTTCTTCCTGACGTCGTTGCATACGGCCAAAGCGAATATGGGACAGGTTTTTCACCCATTCGAAATAGGACACGGTCACGCCGCCTGCATTTGCATACATGTCAGGAATGATCACACAGCCTTTTTCGCGAAGAATATCATCGGCGCCAGCCGTTACTGGGCCATTCGCAGCCTCAATGATCAGCGGGGCTTTGATGCGCTCTGCGTTTGAGAGGTTGATCACCCCCTCAAGGGCAGCAGGGATCAGAATTTCACATTCTTGCTCGAGTACAGAGGCCCCGTTTTCTACAAAAGTTGCGTCAGGAAAGCCTGTCACACCGCCGTTTGCCATGATCCAGTTGCGGACGGCTTCGACATCAAGGCCGTTTTCGTTTACCAAGGCGCCGTCACGTTCGATTATTCCAGTGATTTTGGCGTGATCTTCCTCTGACAGGAATTTGGCAGCGTGATAACCCACATTTCCAAGACCCTGAACAACAATGCGTTTGCCTTCCAGTTTCCCGGTAAGGCCTGCTTTGGCTATGTCTTCCTCATGGCGGAAGAACTCGCGCAAAGCATATTGTACGCCGCGGCCTGTGGCTTCGACTCGGCCGGAAATCCCGCCCGCATGCAAGGGTTTGCCGGTTACACAGGCTTT
>ATLU01000097.1_pt1 | contig 32342 bp, 28 predicted proteins | sample 178751 | NCBI WGS metagenome assembly ATLU01 (sample SAMN02211837, study PRJNA209200) | bioreactor metagenome | isolation source: day 23 sample from continuous culture bioreactor inoculated with sediment... | place: Germany: Wadden Sea | collected 2011
GTTATCGCGAAGACTGAATCAGCTGCGCGATAGGTGGAATAGCCAAAGGGTGAAAGCAGAAGCGGCACATGATAATGCGCTGCTTCTGACATGCCAAACCGAAGCGGAATGACATCCAGAAACCTTGGATCTTCGGGCGGGGTGCCGATGGCATCCAAATAGGCGCCCGCATGAAACACAAGCTCATAAGTGCCCAGCGAAAACTCTTCCGCGGGTAAAATCTGTTCATCGGTGCGCCCATCCGAATTGGTGGCCAAGCTGCGCAGATGCGTGCGGGTGCCGCCCTCGATCCGGTAAAGGTCAATCGTCAGCCCGCTGGCGGGACAGCCGCGCGCGGTATCAAGCACATGAGTGGTCAAATATCCAGACATTGGGAACTCCTGTTTGGAAATCAGCCCGTTTGGGCGCATTCATTTTCGTCAGACTGACTGATCATTCGGGCCATGTCGAGCATCCGGTTGGAAAAGCCCCACTCGTTGTCGTACCAGCCAAAGACGCGCAAAAGCCCCCCTTGGCTGACAGACAGTTCGGGGCCAGACAAGACCAAGCTTTCTGGGCGCATCCGCAAATCGCTGGAGACGAGCGGTTCATCGGTCCAGCCCAGAACGGGGCTTTCTGTCGCGATTTCATACAGACGCGCGCGCGCAGTCTTTGCATCCGGGGCTCTTTCCAGATCCACAACCATGTCGATACAGCTGACCGACGCGGTTGGCACCCGAATAGCGCGCGCCTCGATCCGGCCCGCCAAATGTGGCAAGACTTTTCCAACCAACTGGTGCGCCGAGGTTGTGGTGGGCACCATCGACAAAGCCGCCGCACGCGAGCGTGCCGGATTGGCGCGGGGTTTATCAACGGTGGGCTGGCTGCCGGTATAGCAATGAACGGTGGTCATATGCCCGCCGATCAATCCCCACTCGCTGTCCAGGACGGCCAATAGCGGGGCGAGGGCATTTGTTGTGCAAGAGGCATTCGAGATGATTTTGTGGTCATTCAGGTCGGCATCATTGGCGCCCAGAACCACCGTGATGTCCGCCTCATTCGAGGGGCCGGAGATTAACACACGTTTCGCGCCAGCCGCCAATCCGCGCTCTGCCATCGGGCGGGTACCAGCCATCCCAGTGCATTCCAGAACCACATCCACATTGGACAGATTCATGACTGAGATATCTGGCATGGCGTGAAATGGAATTGTCTGATTGCCGACACGTAGGGCGCGATCTAAGACCTCGACTTCGCCGGCCCATGGGCCAAACACACTGTCGTATTTGAACAGATAGGCACAGGTTTCAAGCGGCTCGATGTCATTGATAAAGGCCACCTCAAAATCTGATGGCCCTGCCATAAGGATGCGCAGGATTGAACGGCCGATCCGGCCAAAGCCATTCAGGCCAATTCTGATTTTCCGAGGCTGTGTCATTGCAGGCTCCAAGGTGATGGCAACCGGCCCACACAACGCCAGACCGTCGTGGGGTGCAAGGGGAATATGCGCGATGCGGCAGGCAATATCGCCGGTCAGGGCGCGCAAAACAGCTTTGAAGCTGAAAAATTAGCGACGGAAAATCCATCCACATTCGTTCTACGCAGGAATGGTCCAGAAATTGGGCAAAACGGAATTTCGGCACAGGGATGTGCCCGACGCATGCGAGGATTATATGAACACACCAAAAGGGTATTCCCTCAGCCAAATCCGCCTTCACTGGGTGGTCGCGGCCTTGATTGTCTCGCAATATCTGTTCAAAGACGCCATCGGACAGGCTTGGGACGCTTATATAAAAGGGTCGGAAACCTCGTTTGACCCGCTTGTTCTGGCGCATGTCCTGGCGGGTGTTTTGATCCTTGCCTTCACTCTTTGGCGTTTGAGAATTCGAGCGACACGCGGCGCGCCCCAGCCGCCGGAACAAGAGGCGCCAATGCTCAAACTTGCGGCACATCTCACCCATTGGACCTTGTACGCATTGATGATCCTTATGCCGCTCAGTGGGGTATTGGCGTGGTTTGGCGATGTGGAACTGGGTGCCATTGCGCATAACATTCTGAAGCTGCCGCTTTTGGCTTTAGCGGTGCTGCATGTCTTGGCCGCGCTGTTTCATCAGTTCGTGTTGAAAACAAATTTGATCGCCCGGATGAAAACCGCCGAAGAGTGATCACAGGTGCTGGTCAAAAAATGGGTCCGCTCGCTTTGTGAGGCGGGTCCATTTAGTATTTTATCAGATCTTGATAAACGACGCAGCACATGCCGTATTTGCACCAGACTGGGGAAACATGCTCTGGTTTGTTGGACAAAAGTGCAAATACCATAGGTGCAGACATGAGCTTTCCCCATCTGACCAAACCCCTGAAATTGCGCCATAAGACGTTAAAAAACAGGGTGGTGTTTGGGGCGCATACCACCAATATGGCGCAAGGGGGCCTGCCCGGGGATCAACATCTCGCCTATTATCTCGAACGCGCCATTGGGGGCGCCGCGATGATTGTGGTCGAACCCATGCCCGTTCATCCGGCCGCGGTGCTGACCCGTGGGAATTTTCGTCATTCAACGGATGAAGTGATTGCACCGTTCAAGCGCCTGACCTCTGCGTGTCAGGCACATGGCGCGGTGATGATCCAACAGCTCTACCATGTGGGCGCGCACGGGGATCAGGATAACAGTTTTCATGCCGCGTGGTCGCCCTCTGGGGGGCCGAGCTACCATGACAGCGATGGCAGTCATGAAATGAGTGGCACAGAGATTGAAGCCACGATTGTCTCTTTCGTGGAGGCCGCAAAGCGCTGTCAGAAATCTGGCTTTGACGGGGTCGAAATTTGGGCCGCCTACCACTGTTTGCTCGATCAGTTCTGGACCCCTTTTTCAAACACGCGTGACGATGCATGGGGCGGGTCATTGGAAAACCGCACCCGGTTAAGCCGTGAGATTTTGCGCCAGATCCGCGTCGCCTGTGGCCCAGATTTTATCATTGGCCTTTCGGTGAACGATGAACCCGGTGTCGAAGCAGCACTCGGGCGCGAGGATATGGCCGAGATCATCGCGCTGCATGACCAAGAGAACTTGATGGATTATGTCACGGTTGGATCTGGCAGCTACTTTGATTTTTACACATTGATCCCCAGCTTTCAGTATGCCGAAAATCTTGGCGTCGATCTGGCCACCCGGTTGAAATCCATCGTGCGCCACGCGGCGGTCACCGCAGAAAGCCATATTCGCACAGCCGATAACGCCAATTCTGTCCTCGGGGCAGGGGGCGCTGATCTTGTCTCAATTGTACGGGGACAAATTGCTGACCCACACTTGGTGACCAAGGCACTGACCGGCCGGGTGGATGATATTAGGGGCTGTTTGTCGTGTAACCAGCAATGTTGGGGGCGTCGTGGGCGCGACTATTATATCTCTTGCTTGATCAATCCTTCGGTTGGGCATGAACACCTTTGGGGCGGGGATCGCTTCACCCCCGCGCAAACAGCGCAATCTGTGTTGGTTGTGGGCGCCGGTCCCGCCGGGTTAGAAGCCGCGCGCGTTGCGGCAGAGCGGGGACACCACGTCATTTTGGCCGAAGCATCGTCTGAACTTGGGGGACAGTTTCGCCTTGCGGGTTTACAGCCACGTCGTGCTCAAATCCTCGATTTGCTGGCGTGGTACGTGCGTCAATTGACCCAATTGGGAGTCGATATTCGGTATAACTGCTATCTTGAGGCCGATGAAATTGCGGCGCTGAATGCAGACCATGTGATCCTTGCCACTGGCTCCTTGCCGCCTGAAACGGGGTTTCAAAAGGCGCTGCCCCACCTTCGCGAACTGCCGGGGTTGAACGCTCAGGTTTGGTCTGCCGCAGACGTCATGGGCCGCGCCGCGCGCTTGGGCAATAAGGTGATTGTGTTGGACGAGGGGGGCAATTGGAAAGGGTGCGGCACCGCCTGGGCTTTGGCTGAAGAAGGTCATGACGTCACCCTTGTCACCCCAGATCCAATGGTCGGAAAAGAGCTGTTTCGTTCTGCCACCGATGCGCCCTTGCGCCGCCGGCTGGCACAGTTGGGCGTGCGCTTTGTCACGGAAAGCGCCCTTACCAAATGGGGGGATGATGGGGCCGAGGTTGTATCGCTTTTAACCGGCGAACATGAACGGGTGGCAGCACAGTCCTTGGTGTTGGCCACGGTCAATCATGCGGATACGGCCTTGTGGAATGACCTGTCACAGTTAGGGATATCCGCAAAACTGCTTGGGGATGCCCATGCGCCACGCAATGCCGCCTATGCGATTTATGACGGGCGGACTGCGGGTTTGGCGATTTAGGTCGTTCTAGAAAAGGCTCTAACCTGCTGAATAGAGCCTTCCCATTCCGACACGGGGCGTTGTGATCCCCGCGAGCATTTGCATATGCCATGCCAGCGCCTGATTGCTGGAAATAACAGCGACCCCCGTGCGGGCCTCAATCTCTTCGATGATATTCAGGCAACGCAAATTGGTACAGGAAATGACGATTGCGTCACAAGGTGCCATCTCCGCCACGCGCTGCGCCGCTGTTATAATTGAAGCTTCGGTGATGCGTGCCACAATTTGATCATTGCCCTCTTCGAATGAGCCAAACCCAGAAATTTCAAATCCAGCGTGTTCCAATTTTTCGCGCATCCGGGCCGATACTTCAGCCACATAGGGGGTGACAAACCCCAACCGCCGCACGCCCAAATGGTTTCCAGCGGCAATGATCGCTGCCAATGGGTCCGTCACGCGGGCCGTCGGGCAAACGGACCTGATTGCGGCGGCCACGTTATCAGACCCAATCACGGTCGAGGCCGAGGTGCATCCATATCCGATCACGTCAAATGAGAGAGATTTGGGGAAAAGCTGTGCGGACGCGGGCAGGTCCGCTTCCATCTGGGCCAAGGTTTCGGGCTTGATTTCTGCGACCATCGGGATGCGCGAATGATAAAGGGCAACCCCCTCAAGATCCATCATCTGCGCAAATTCATGCTCTAACGTTTCGTCCGTCTCAAGCACAATCACACCCATCGTGGCGCGGGTGCCGATCCCATCATCGGTTTCAAAATCAAGCTTCATATCGTCCCCTCAGATCACGGGCAGCTCAGGTGCTGCGCGGGTGGTCAGCAATTCTGCACCGCCGGAACGCACCACAATGTTTTCCTCATGCACCATAATGCGGCCATCGCCGTAGCCCAACGAGGGCTCCAACGTCAGCACCATGCCTTCTTTGATCACCGTATCATCAAACGCAGCATGCGAGGGCCATTCGGTGAGCTGCATGCCCAAACCATGCCCAAGGCGACCGACATCACCACCTTGGTCATCCATTTCGGAAGTGACATTTTGCATCGCTTGAAACAGCTCGCGACAGGTGGTGCCGGGGCGTGCGGCGGCAATCCCCGCCTCGGTTGCGCGCCATAAAACATCATAGGCCCGACGAGACATATCATCCGCCTGACCAATCGACCAGTTGCGATCAAAGTCACAGAAATATCCGTCCCAAGTGGCACCCGTGTCGAGCATCATGATGTCGCCCTTTTCAAGCGGGCGGCGTGTGGGCGGAGAGATTACATCGTGATATCCACCCTGATCAGCCCCCCCCACCAAATACGGAACATCATCTGCCCCTTGCGCCAAAGCTTCTCTGCGAAAGGCGCGAAAGACCTCTTCAAAGGGCCGACCACTTTGCGCAAAATCCGGCACGCGCGCGAAGGTTTGGGAACCGATGGTGCAGATATGGCGCAGCTTTCTGATCTCTGCTTCGGACTTTACCATCCTCAAGTCGCGTACAATGCCGGTGGCATCTGCGATGGTCAGACCGGGCAGCCCCGCCATCAACAGTTCGTAATCACCAAGCGGCATACGCAGCGCGGTTTCATGGCCTTTCATCACACCAATCGTTGCACCGGATTGCGCCAGCGGTGACAAAAGTTCGGTCAGCAGGCTGATTCCATCGTCTTCGGGGGCAGGGGCGCTCCAGGTGCGGATGTCATCCACCCAGGTTTGGCGCATCAGAGCCGCGCCAATTTCAGGAATGATCGCAATTGGCTTGCCGCTCGCGGGCACAAACAGGAACCAAGGTCGTGTTGGACTTTGCCAAAAGAGCGTGTGAAACCCGCTGAAATACCGCACGTCTGGTTCGGTCAAAAGCAGCATTCCCGCGAGGCCACGCTCGGCCATAAGCGCCTGAGCTTTGGCCGTGCGGTCCGCAAATTCTGCCTCAGAAAATCCGCGATCCGGGGTGATAAGTTTCGTGTCAGACATGGTCTTTCCCGCTCATGATCATGGCAAAGATATCGGGATCGGTGATCCCTTCTGACCCAATAAACAGCACGCGTGATGTGTTGTTCAAGCCAAGCTTTTCAGAGAGATCTTCAGATGTGCGTGCCGCAATTACCGCCGCCAATCCAGCCACAGCACTTTCCCCGGCTTCAATCATCGGGTCACCAAATTCTGGCCGGGCCAAACCGCGCACAGTTGGGCCCACAATACTGTCAGGCATTGTCAGAAAATCGCTGGCTTCCTCGGCCAGAATTTCCCACGCCATTTCTGATGGCTCACCGCATGAAAGCCCCGCCATGATGGTTTCCTCGGAAATGTTGACGGTGGTCGGCGCGCCAGCGCGTGCGCTTTCATAAAGGCAGGCGGCCAAGTTGGGTTCCACAATAACCACTCGGGGCGCATCTGCCCCCCAGTATTGACGCAAGAGCGCCGCAACCGACGCGGCCAGCCCCCCGACGCCGCCTTGTAAAAACACATGTGTGGGGGCTTGATCCAAAGCTTCACAGGCCTCTTTGGTCATCACGCCGTAGCCTGCCATTACGTCACGCGGGGGTTCGGAATATCCCTCCCACGAGGTGTCAGAAACAACAAACCAACCATTGGTGTCGGCCTCTTCCCGTGCCAATGCAACAGAGGCATCATAGTCGCCATCAATCCGAATAACGTCCGCGCCCAAGTCGCGCATGGCCTGCGCGCGGCCTTCGCTGACCTCAGCATGGATGTAAATTCGGCAAGGGGCGCCAACGCGTTGGCATCCCCAGGCAAGCGAGCGGCCGTGGTTGCCATCTGTGGCGGACACCAAGGTGATTTTGGCGCACTCTTCGGCATATCTTCCGGTGCGAATGTCAGCCAATGTGACGTCGTGCCCCAAACGATTTGACAACTCGCGGGCAAGCACGCGCATCGCCGCATAAGACCCACCAAGCGCTTTGAAGCTGCCCAAACCAAACCGCGGACCTTCGTGTTTGTAATCCAAACGGGCCACGCCAATATGTTTCGCCATCCCTGCGAGATTGATCAATGGCGTTGGGGCGTAACCCTCCCATGCGGTGATTTCATCCCAGGCATCCGCAAAGTCTTTTGGCGACAAAACGCGTGTGGCGGCATTTCCAAAGCTTGGCGTGCCAGAAACATATTCTAGCGTCGCGGCGGCGTAAACATCGGTCATCATGTGTCCTTTCGTGTGGGCAAACGGTCGTGGACCAATTGCACCCAAAACGCGGTGCCAATGGGCAAAAGCGCGTCGTTAAAATCATAATCGGCGGCGTGAAGCGGTTGGCCGTTGGCGCCAGACGTGCCATTGCCAAGAAGGAGGAAGCATCCGGGGACAGCGGCTGTAAAATGCGCAAAGTCTTCGGAAAAACTCATTGGCGGGCGGTCTTTGATGACCTTGCATCCGGCCTTTTCACCGGCGCGGTAAACGGCCTCAACCGGGCCCGCGCTGTTGATGGTCTCGATGAATTCAGTGACAAAGGACACGTCGGCTGTGATGCCATGCGCAAGCGCCACGCCCTCTGCGATTTGACGCATGTGGCGTTCAACCGCTTCGCGATCTTCGGGCAAGCGCGCGCGCACGTCGCCTTTTAACGTTGCGCGACCGGGAAGCACATTTCGCTGCCCATCGGTCAGAAATTCGGTCACCGAAACCACGGCGCCGGATCCGGGGGGCAGTTTGCGTGCGACAATGGTCTGCAAAGCCTGCACCATTTCCGCGCCAACCGTGATCGCATCCACCCCAACTTGCGGCATCGAGGCATGTCCGCCTTTGCCGTGGATGGTGATTTCAAACAGGCTTTCGCTGTTGCAGATCTGACCCGACCGGGATGAGATTTGGCCCATTGGGGCACCGGGCAAATTGTGGATGGCATAGACCTCTTCGATGGGGAAATGCGCAAGCACACCCTCGTCGATCATTGCCTTTGCCCCAAGCCCATGTTCCTCGTTGGGTTGAAAAATGAACACGACCGTCCCGTCAAAATCTGGGTCTTGAGAGAGCCTTTCAGCAGCCCCCAGCAACATGGTCATATGGCCGTCATGGCCACAGGCGTGCATTTTCCCTGCATCATTGGAGGCATAATCATGCAAAGATGTTTCGTGAATGGGCAGCGCGTCCATATCCGCACGCAACCCAATCGCGCGATTTCCCTGTCCGGCCTTTAGTACCCCAACAACGCCGATACCTTCATGGACCTCTAGCCCAAGCGCCCGCAGATGATCCGCAATCACAGATTTGGTGCGGACCTCTTGAAAGCCAAGCTCCGGGTGTCGATGAAAATCGCGGCGGATCGCGATCAGCTTGTCGTGAAAGTCGGTCATAGGGGCCTCATGCGCGGTGTGATAACAGCATCTTCGGGAAGTCAGGCGTGGTGTGATAAGATAATCCGCGAATCGCGACTAAATTCATCAAGACTGTGGGGATCAGAGAGGGTAATCAGAAATGGATGATAAAGATCGAGAAATTCTGCGAATGGTGCAGTCCAATGCCCGCCTGACGGCTGAAGTGATCAGTCAGGATGTTGGCCTATCTGCCCCCGCCGTGCAAAAGCGCCTGCAAAAGCTACGGGCAAATGGTGTGATCGAACGCGACATCGCGGTGCTGTCTCCTGCGAAACTCGGGCGCGAGATGACCATCATTGTTGAGGTTATTTTAGAGCGTGAAAACCGCGCGTCCTTGGATGCCTTCAAGCGTCGCATGCGCGGCGCGCCTTGTGTGCAGCAATGCTATTATACAACGGGTGAAGGCGATTTTATCCTCATCTTGAATGTGGAAAATATTCAGGAATACGAAGAGTTTACGCAAACGTACTTCTTTGACGCATCCAATATCAGCAGGTTCAAAACCTCGGTGGTGATGGACAGGGTGAAAGTGTCGCTTGATGTGCTTTGATTTCGCATGGGCGCAGATACCGCGCCCATGCGGTTTTAGACGTTAGGCCGTCAACCAGCATTTGATAGTGGCGTAACCGTTCATCATGTTCTGGCTTGGGTCATCAAACCAACCGCCAACTTTGTCGTTGGTGCCTTCGACCCAATTGGCAAACATTGGGCACAACAAACCACCTGTGTCGCGCACCTGACGGCCCATATCACTATAGATGCCTTTGCGCTTCATTGTGTCTGTTTCAGACCGTGCTGCCAGCAATTTGCCGTCAAACTCATCCGAGAAGAAGCGTGTGTCATTCCAAGCGGCGTCCGTTTTATAGGCTGTGGAGTACATGCCGTCTTGTGTCGGACGACCGCCCCAATAAGATGTGCAGAACGGTTGCTTGTTCCAAACCTCGGACCAATAGCCATCGTTTGGCAGGCGCTTGATTTCCACATTAATTCCAGCAGCCGCAGCGGATTGTTGGAACAGTTGTGCGGCGTCTACGGCTCCTGGAAAGGCGGTTTCGGCGGTACGCAATACGACAGGCCCGTCATGGCCGGATGCTTTGAAATGCATTGCGGCCTTTTCAGGATCATACATGCGTTGCTCGATACCATCGTCAAACAGAGGGTAGGCCGCGTTGATTGGCATGTCGTTGCCCAATGACCCATGCCCAAACAGAATTTTATCGACCATTTGTTGGCGATCGGTTGCATATTTCAGGGCCAAACGTAGATCGTTGTTCTCAAACGGGGCCGTATTGCAATGCATGAGGAAGGCATAATGGCTGCGCCCACCTGCTGAGTGGATGGTGACATTTGGCGCGCGTCCCAACAGCCCGGCAATCTTTGGTGGGATGCGGTTGATCATATGGACCTGACCCGATTGCAACGCTGCGGTGCGGGCGGTGTCATCCGAGATCACCAAAAGCTCCACCGCATCGACATGGCCGCGCGTGTCGTCAAAATAGTCCGTAAACTTTTCGAACGTATAACGAATGCCATGCTGGGTGCTGACCAGCTTGTATGGGCCGGTGCCGATCCCCGCATCAGGGGCGTCCATGCCGCCATTGGGTTGGATCACCAGATGATAATCCGACATGATATAGGGCAGATCGGCGTTGCCTTCGGACAGGGTGATGACAACCTCTCCGCCGATCTCTTCGACCTTCTCAACGGCTTTCAACTGGCCCAAGGCACCGGATTGGGATTTTTCACCCGCGTGGCGACGAAGCGTGGCGACAACATCTGCGGCGGTCATTTTATCGCCATTGTGGAATTTCACATTTTCGCGGAGCGTGAAGGTCCAGGTCTTTGCATCCGGCGTGCCGCGCACTGCTGTGGCCAGTCGCATGTCGAGCGCGCCATCCGGGGCCACTTCGACCAAGGTGTCGCCGAAATGTTTGACCACCATAAACACGGCCTCATTTGAGGCGAGAGCCGGGTCCAGACTGTCAGAAGATTGCCCTCCTGACATTGCCAGTTTCATCGTGCCGCCTTTCTGTGGACCGGCGGCATGTAGCGCAGATCCCAGCATCGTGTTGGCAAGCGTGGCAGAAAGCCCAAGCGCCCCAGCCCGCCCCAAAAAGGAACGGCGATCCATGTGCCCACGGGCGGTTAGACCTGCCAAAAACGTCAGTTCATTTTTCATTGTCTTCTCCTGATCAATGCGCCCCATCAGGGCGTGGATATCTTGAAACGCTGTCTTGCATGGTCTTTTCAAAAACCAGCTCGCCGCGTTCAAAAGCTTCTAGAGTCTGTTTGACGAAAAACTCGGTTGGGGACGCCCACATATTCGTCATTACACGCGAAGATACCGACCAGTTCCCCCGCGTAAGTTCCCGATTCCAAACAATTTCCACCTTAGCAGAGGCGGGATCGTCAGGATTGATTGTCCATGTTTCGCGCATGGCGCTTTGGGTGATCAAACCGGTTTCCAGATCTTCTTGGCGACCATGATCCCCTTTAAGCTCCAGCACAATTTGGCCGTCCTCAAAGTGGTAGCTGCGATCCTCCGCGCCCAGCTCAATCTGCCGTGTTGGGGCAGGGACCAAGGCGCGGGGGGGCGAAAAATTGGTGACGTCAAGCGTGTCGCCTGGACGGCAAGGCACCTCAAGTGACCCTGCGGTTAACATCAGCGTATTATGCGTGCCCTCGGGCCAACAATAGGGCCAATAGCTGCCAGAAATAGCGACCCGTAGCCTGTGCCCTGCGGGCAAATGATACGCCGTTTGATCAAGTGCAAGTTCCACATCATAGGGTTGTCCCGGCTCAAGCGGTTTGGCGTCGGTAAACCCATCACGAAATTGCAGGTTCAAGAGCCCAAAAGAAATAAAGGCTGAGGTGCCATCCGGGCGCAAATCACATAACCGCACAATCATCTGCGCCTCTGGTTGGGCCGACGACAACGTCAGCCGGAACACAGGCGCGCCGACGATATCAAGGGGCGCGCTCAGTACATCACTGTCAAAGCAGGTCGACCGGGCATCATCTTCGGTTTGGTCATCGGGGAGCTCACCGGGGCCAAACCCAAACGGAAAATACTCGCCCGCGTTTTTGCCAACAGTCAGATCCGTTGTTACTTGTGTTGTGAATGCAGAGGGGTGTCCAAGCGTGCCATCCCCGAGGTCAAACCGCTTTGGTGTGATGGAGGGAGCTGGCCAGATTTCTTCTACCACCCAACGTCCATCGCGATGACTTAGGCTTGGGTCCGGGGTGGTGCTGTCCATGACATAGGCGCGATAGGCCGGATCGTTTTCAACACCGTTTTCAACGCCCTTTAACCAATGATCCCACCACCGCAACGCCTCGCCCAGATAGTCAATTGACGGCGCAATTGTGCTGATATGTGGATATTTATGGCTCCATGGCCCCGCGATCCCTTTTACCGGGCTGGATAGATTTTCCACCAGATGCGCCATGGTGTTGCGATAGCCATCGTGCAATCCACCCAAGGCCAAAACGGGGGCGTTGATGGCTGAATAGTCTTCGCAAACGGACCCGTGTTTCCAATAGGCATCGCGGGTCGGGTGTAACATCCATTCGCGCGCCAGAAATGGCGTGTTTTCCAAGCGCTCCAACCACATCGCGCGCCATTTCTGGCCGACGATTTCGGGATCTGGTGGCATGGAAAACCAAGACGTAGATGTCGCGGCCCAGCCGATATTTTCACCAACTTGAATGCCGCCCTTATAGTGGATGTCATCTGCATATCGGTCGACAGTGGACCCAATGGTGATGATTGCTTTCAACGGTTCCGGGGCAAGGGCGGCGATTTGAAGTGAGTTAAAGCCACCCCAGGATATCCCCTGCATTCCTATTCTACCGGTGCACCACTCCTGCGCAGCGACCCAGTTCAGAATGTCGACGCCATCTTGTAATTCCTGTGGCGAGTATTCGTCATCAAACAACCCCTCGCTGTCGCCACAACCGCGCCGGTCCACCCTCAGGCAAACATATCCATGGGCGGCAAAATGTGAATGCATCGGCGTGTCGCGCGCCGCGGTGCCATCGCTTTTACGATAGGGCAAATACTCGACAATTGCGGGCAAAGGGCCAGACATATCCTTTGGTCGCCAAACCTTGGCTGACAGGCGCGTGCCATCCGGCAATAGAATGGCAACGTCGCGGTCCGTTTCGATTTCAAGAATATTTGTCATGTATCCCCCCGTTGGTGTGTAAAATTCTTGCCGCCCGTCGGGTCGGATTAAAATATGCAACTTTATTCTTTCTTATGCGACTTTATGCGGATACCGTGCCTGGCAGACGCAAATGGGGCAGGGCGCATGACAATTTTATCGGAAAACCTCCGTGTGCTGTGCCGAAACTACCCTTCCATTTCGCAGGTTTGCCGCGAGATTGGGATCAATCGTCACCAATTTGATCGATATCTACGCGGAACGTCGCGACCCTCGGCGCATAATCTGCTGCGAATTTGTGAGTTTTTTGGGGTCACTGAAAAAGAGATCGAAAGATCGCCAAACTTGATGGATCACACAACACCTGATCATCTTCCCAAGCAGGGGCCGCGTTCGCTTTTGGCCGATATTTTCCCCGGAGACCTAAGTGCGGCGCGATCCTATGTGGGGCTTTATCATACGCATTTCATAAATATGACGTGGCCAGATCGAATTCAGCGGGCTCTGTGTTTGGTGCGCGAGCAGGGCGGGGGCGTTACAACGCGATATATTGGCCGCGTGCGTGATCCGCACAATTCGCAAATTCTGCGTTCAGAATTTGTGGGTCAACTGACGGTTCAGGGGGATCGGGTCTTTTTGTTGGAACGTCACCGGAAAACATCCGACGCTTTGGCACAGACCATTTTGGTGCCGCCGGAACGCACAAACGCCACCTATATTACGGGTCTTGCGTTTATGATGGCATGGCGGCCACAGCGCACCCCGTTCAGCTCTCGGATTATTTGGAAACGGTTGCGCAACTCAACCAACTTCCATTCGGCGATGAAACAATGCGGGCTATATGATCCCCAAAGCCCATCTATTGATCCGGTGATCAGAAGCTTTTTTGCCGATGCTCCTGTTTCGTTTCTCAAAATTTAGATCTGCGGTCTCAAACCGTGCCGATGCCACGAACAGCAGTAAAGCGTATAAATGTAGCGGCTTATGGGGCAATAATTGGGCTTGCAGTGATGGCGGAGGTTCTAACGTCCACCCCCACAAATTCTGTGCCATGCTCAAACCAACTGCGAGGGGCCGCAGCGCCCCACAGGGTTTGGCGTTGCGGGTCTTGCAGGCCCCATTTGATTGGCTCAAGATCCGGGTCAACCGTTTGATAATCCGAGCAATAAATCTCGATCCGGTGCCCGTCAGGGTCGAGGATATAAAGAAAAAATGCGTTGGAAATCCCATGTCGCCCCGGCCCGCGTTCGATATTTTCGACGTAGCCGGTGGTGGCCATCAGGTCCAACAGGTCGATGACATTCAGCGGGGTAGGCACCCAAAACGCAACATGATGCATGCGCGGACCTGTGCCGTTGGTAAAGGCCATGTCATGTACGCCACCTTTGCGGTGCAACCACGCGGCCCAGAGCTTTTTGCTGTCCTCATCTTCGGTGTATTCGGTGACGCGAAACCCAAAATCGCTGTAAAATGCAACGCTGGCATCAACATCATTTGAAAAGCAGTTAAAGTGGTCAATGCGCAGGGGTTTCGCCCCTTTATAAAGCGCATATTTTTGGTGGATTGGCGCCAACCGATCCATCTTGTGATAGAATTCAAGCGGGATGCCCATGTTGTCAGAGGTCAACAGGGTGCGCCCTTGATACGGGCGATCCACCCATTCTGTCGGGCGGTTTTTTGCCTGAAAATATGCCTCTGCCCGGTCCAGATCCTCTTCGTCAAAGGTTTTAAATCCCAGGGCCTCAACCGTTCCCGGCTGATCTGATTTTTTCAAAACCACAGAGTGATGCCCACGCTCTTCCATGGCGCGCAAATAGATATGGCTGTCGCTTTCATCGGTGATTTGGAACCCCAATATCTCGGTGTAAAATACACGCGACGCCGCCAGATCTTTGACATTCAGGTAAACATGTGACAGCCGGATCGTATTGAAATCTGGGTAGAAGTTGGGGGCAGGGACGGGCATTGCGCTCTCCTATAGTGCAGTTCGCACGGGGAAAATGACATTGGCCTGGCCGGTGCCAGAGCTTGGAAAATACTCAACCATAACGTCTATGCCCGCAATATAAACATCCCAACCCAGAGCGCCATAGAGCATCTGGGTGTTGTGTACTGGCCTTGTAGAACATCAAAAATCAACGCCCTGCCCAATACGCTACAGCCATTTGCACCCCGAGCACTAAAGCCTGGCTAAAATGTCTTTATGTATTTCTAAAATTGTGGTTCATTGCTGAAAACCCCTTAGCTCCGGTATCAATCGAATAATTGGCCATTGATGGCAGTACCCGATGGGCAAACGGATTGATCGCCTGATCTGGGGAGCGTCGGGCCGCTTCGCTTGGCCAAACGAAATACTTACGAGGTGGCGAATGGCTGCATCCAAAAAGCCGCGCGAAAAAATGCAACCCGAACATCTGGGAAAAGCAATCCGCCTGCGCCGCAAAGCGTTGAATAAAACAATGGAAGTGGTTGCGCGCGAAACGGGTCTGACAATCGGTTTTATTTCACAGGTCGAACGGGGCATAAGCTCGCCTTCTTTGTCGTCCTTGATGGCGATTGCACAAGCATTGCAAACCAGCGTGGAACAGTTGCTAAGCGTTCCAGAAGAGTTTGCCGAATACCAATCTAAGGACACGCGTCAAACCTACTCTATTGGAAATGCAGGACGTTTTTACGAAAAACTTGGGCCTGGGTTTTCTGGGGCCTTGTTGTATTCACATATTATTCACCGTCCTGCAGGGCATATCTCTGAACGTATGGAGCATGAGGGTGAGGTGTTTTGCTACTTGATGGAAGGGCAGCTGGAGTATCATCTTGATGGAAAGATATTTGTCATGAGGCCGGGAGATTCCATCCATCACAACACCGCGAAACCGCATCATTCTAAGGTCACGAGTGATACAGAATCCGTGGAGCTTTGGGTGAGCACTGCGGCCATGACGGACAATAAATAACGTACCCCACCACGATACCTACCATCGAATCACTTCGAGAAATCCGACAATGGTCGAGCTGAATTGTGAGGACGTGGCGCAGTGGAAAGTGTTTTGGTTGGAAAAATTGGATCCAATATTCAAATATTTTTTTGACTCACAATCCATTGATTACTCATGCGATTTTCGGCGCACGATACAAGCCAGCTAAAGTAAAACTAAAAAAAATTATAGTATAATCTGTAAGACTGTAGTTACCTTCCCTTATAAATTCACAGGGAGGAATGACCATGAACCGTATGGTTATGGCCGCCGCGCTGGCCGCGGCAACGGCGTTTTCAACGCCTTCACTTTCACAAGACCGCGGCGGTGTGCTGAACTTCGCGCGTTATGATGGATCCAAGCTGATTGACCCAATCTATGCGGATCGCAACCCCGACATTTGGATGGTGGGCAGCTTGTTCGACACGTTGCTGCGTTCAAGCCCCGATGGAACTGCTGTTGTTGCGGGTCTGGCGGAAAGCCATGCGGTTTCTGCGGATGGCCAAATGGTGACACTGACCCTGCGCGAGGGGTTGAAATTCTCTGATGGCAGCGCGCTTACCGGTGAAGATGTGGTGTTTTCGCTTGATCGTGCTCGCAACGGTGATCTGAGCCCTTGGGCCGGATTGCTTGGGTCAATCGACAGCGTGACCGCTGAGGGAAATGCAATTACCGTCGCGTTGAAAAACCCTGATCCGACTATCCTGTCGATGCTTGCAACCTTTAACACGGCGATCGTGTCGAAAGCGGCTTTTGACGCAGCTCCCGGGGCGACCGATCAAGAAAAATCCGCCGCTATTTTTGCGGCGACGGGGCCTGGTGTCGGCTCCGGTCCGTTTTACTTGTGTGGCTTTGAGCAAGGATCCTCGATGGAGTTTTGCGCCAACGAGAATTACTGGAAAATGGGTGCGGACGGCAAAGCGCTGCCCTACCTAGACAAAGTCGCTTTCCAAATCATCCCGGATGATGCGACCCGCATTCTCAAACTCCAATCTGGTGAAATTGATGCGGCAGAATTCATTCCGTTTTCGCGCGTGGCCGAGCTTGATGCCGACCCGAAGATCAATATGAACCTCTATCCGTCCACCCGGATTATCTATTCGCCGATCAACACACGCGCTACGCGGGCAGATGGGTCGGACAACCCGCTTGCGGATGTTCGGGTGCGCCAAGCGATCAACTATGCTACCAACAAAGATGCGTTAATCGGGTTGGTTTTGCAGGGTGCGGGCAAGCCGATGACTTCGCCGTTGATGGCCGCGGCGACACAGCTGGCGACAGATAATGGCCCACTTTACGGCTATGACATGGACAAAGCGAAGGCATTGATTGCCGAGGCTGGTTTGGCCAGTGGCACAGAAATCACCTTTACCACATTGGCCGGGTCGGCAGATGACGGCACCATTTTTGCAGCATTGCAACAGATGTGGGCGCCGCTTGGCATCAAGCTGTCTGTGGAACAAGTGGACGGGGCCACACGGGGTGCCAAAAACCGCTCGGGTGAATTTGATATCCACACCTATGGCTGGGTGAATGATGTGAATGATCCAAGCCAGGTTGTCGGCTGGCTGGGCCACACGCCGACCGCTAATGCGGTGGGCACAGGCTGGGAAAACGCGACGTTTAACAGCTTGTTTGAGGCGTCAGCCACCGAAATTGATCCGGCCAAACGCGCCGCACAATATGCGGAAATGCAGGGGATTTATGCCGAGGCAGCCCCGCTGCTCTTTATGTATGAAACCCCGTTTGCCGTGGCCGTTTCGGGCGCTGTGGATGGCTATGTCCAGACACCTCTTGGCAACAACATTTTTGAAGAAGCGTCCGTGAGCCGCTGATTTAAAATCGTCGCGCCGCCCTCTCTCGTGGCGGTGCGACACATGAACGGAGCGCCTGATGGCCACAATCCAATATATTCTCAAGCGCCTTGCCTTGATGGTCCCAACCTTCTTTCTGGTCATGGTGATCATCTTTTTGCTTGTCCGCTTTTTGCCCGGTGATCCGGCCATCGCAATTGCAGGGGACCGCGCATCCGATGCCGATCTTGAGGCGATCCGCGAGCGATTGGGGCTAAACGAACCGATGCTGGTGCAGTTCTGGCTGTTTTTATCCAACACTGTGCAGGGCGATTTGGGACGGTCCATCCTGATGCGTGCGCCGGTGGTGGATGTGATTTTTGACCGGCTGCCAACAACGCTGTTTTTGACACTCTATGCGGTGGCCCTGTCACTTTTGATCGCGGGCCCGTTGGCGTTTGTTGCGGCATTAAATCGCAATCGCTGGCCCGATACCGTAATCCGAACCGTGTTTCAGGTGGGCCTGTCGATGCCGGTGTTTTACATCGGGTTGATCTTACTCACGTTTCTTGCTGCGCAGCTGAGATGGTTCCCTGTTGGCGGGTATGGCGATACCTTCGGGGCGCGGCTTTATCACCTGTTTTTGCCGTCCGTCACAGTTGCACTTTATACATCCGCGATCATCATGCGTAATTTGCGATCTGCCATCATTGAAGTGATGGATGCAGAATATGTGCAATTTGCGCGCGCCAAGGGCCTTCCGACCCATCTGGTGCTGGGGCGTCATGTGTTGCGCAATGCGTTGATTTCCACGGTCACGCTGCTGGGCTTGTCGATTGGCAATCTGATGTCGGGCACGTTGGTCACCGAAACCGTTTTTGCTGTCCCCGGTGTTGGGCGCCTGATGCTTGAGGCAATCTTTGCCCGAGATTACCCGCTTATTCAAAGGCTTACCCTAACTTTCGCAGTGCTGGTTTCGGTGGTCTTCCTGCTGACCGACCTGTTCCAAAGCTCGCTTGACCCAAGGATGCGCCTGTCATGACAGACCATGCCTCTCATAATGTCGAAGTCACAATTCCGCAGAAAACACGCCTGCAAATTGCGTTGCGCAAACCGGGGTTTCTGATAGGGGTGACCATCATTGGACTCTCGGCAATTCTCGCGATCTTTCCAGGTGTCTTTGCACCCTATGATCCAAATTTCATCAACTACACGGCCGTGAAACAGCCCCCAAGCTGGGCGCATCCGTTTGGCACAGATATGCTTGGGCGGGATTCTCTGTCGCGGGTGATCTGGGCTTATCAGGTCAATATGCAGATGGCGGTGCTGGCCACGGTCTTTGCCCTGACCATTGGGGTCATTATTGGGGCGCTGGTCGGGTATTACCGTGGGGTGGCGGATATGATCTTTGGCCGCATTGTTGATGCGATCATCACCTTTCCATTCCTCGTTCTAGTCATCGCCGTGGTCGCGGTCTTGGGGCCGGGACTTATCAATATGTACATTGCGATCACATTGGTCGGCTGGGTTTATTACGCCCGTCTGATGCGGGCAGAGGTGATTGCGCAGATGGGAAATGACTACGCCAGTGCCGGGATTGTCATGGGATATTCCGACCGGCGCATCATTTTTCGCCACCTTCTTCCCAACGCCATCACGCCGGTCATCGTCTATTGGATGACGGATATGGCGCTTGCGATCCTGCTGGGATCTTCCTTGGGATATCTCGGGCTTGGCGCACAACCACCGCAAGCGGAATGGGGTGTTTTGATCGCCGAAGGGCGCAATTTCATCACCACCGCCTGGTGGCTGAGCTTTATGCCTGGCATTGCCATCGTGCTGACCGGGCTCGGGTTTTCGCTGTTGGGTGACGGGGCGGCCGATCTGCTGCGACCGCGAGGGTAAGGGCATGACACAAAACACGACAATCCTAGAGGTGGAAAACCTTTCAACCACGTTTCGTCGCGGTGGTGTTGCGTTACCGGCAGTGCGCGACGTGAGTTTCGCGCTCAAAAAGGGCGAGGTTCTGGGCTTGGTCGGCGAAAGCGGATCAGGAAAATCCGTGACCCTTCGTTCGATCATGGGGCTGTCACGACGCTATGGCGCGGTCACCGGGCAGGTGCGCTGGCTGGGGCAGGACATCGCACAGATGCCGGATCGCCAGTTGCGCAAAATCCGTGGTCGCGAGATGGCAATGATCTTTCAAGAGCCGATGACCTCGCTAAATCCGCTTCTGACCGTGGGTTTACAGCTGACTGAAACGCTCAAGGCCCACACAAATCTGAACCGGGCCGAGCGCCGTGCGCGTGCGATTGAGATGCTTGACCATGTTGGCATCCCCTCCGCGGCCTCGCGGCTTGAGGAATATCCGCACCAGTTTTCGGGCGGTATGCGTCAGCGGGTGATGATTGCCATCGCCTTGGCAGCGCAGCCAAAATTGCTGCTCGCGGATGAGCCGACCACCGCGCTGGACGTAACTATTCAGGCCCAAATCCTTGATCTGATCCTGTCTCTGGCGCAGGAATATGAGATGGGTGTGGTGCTGGTCACACATGACCTCGGCGTGGTCGCGCAAACCTGTGATAGTGTCGCGGTGATGTATGCCGGACGGATTGTTGAACAAGGCCCGGTGCGCGATGTGCTTCGAAACCCGCATCACCCATATACCTCGGGCCTGATGCAATCGGTGCCGCAAAATGTCCCGCCGCGCAGCCAGCTTTATTCGGTTCCGGGCACCCCGCCTAGCCTTGAGGCACTTCCCGAGGGATGTGCTTTTGCGGCACGCTGCCAGTTCGCCTCACAACCCTGTTTTGCCGCGCGCCCCCCGTTAGAAATGGTCTCTAAACAGCGAAACTGTGCCTGTTTTAACCCACTTGCCATACCCAAAGGGGACGCCGCATGAGTGAAACAATCATGACAATTGACAGCGTTGGCCTGGAATTTGCTTTGCCACGGACCATCACGGATGTACTTCGGCGTCGTCCAGGTCGGGTGGTCAATGCCCTGAACGGTGTGTCGCTCGAATTGAAGCGTGGTGAGACCCTTGGCGTGGTCGGAGAAAGTGGTTGCGGCAAGTCGACACTCGCGCGGTGCATCGTGCGGCTGTATCAACCGCAACGCGGGCAGATCACCTATGATGGGCAAGATATTTTTGCAGGCGATGCGCAGAAAGATCGAAGCTATAATCGTCGGGTCCAGATGATGTTTCAGGATCCGTATTCATCGCTTAATCCACGCATGACCACGGGTCAAATTCTGTCAGAAGCACTCCGTGTGCATGAGATGCGGGCCGATCGCGATATTCCCGCGCGCGTGGCGGAATTGCTCGAACTGGTGCGCCTGCCGCAAGATGCGGCGGGTAAGCTGCCGCATGAATTTTCGGGCGGCCAGCGTCAGCGTATTGCGATTGCACGGGCCTTGGCGGTTGAACCTGAAGTGCTGATCGCGGACGAGCTGGTTTCGGCTTTGGATGTTTCGGTGCAGGCGCAGGTGGTGAACCTGCTTTTGGAACTGCAAGAGCGGCTTCACCTGACCATTTTGTTTGTCGCGCATGACCTGAGATTGGTGCGCCATGTGTCTAATCGTGTGGCGGTGATCTATTTGGGCCGCATTGTGGAAATTGGGGACAGTGAAACCCTGTTTTCCAATCCCACACACCCGTATTCACAGGCGCTGCTGTCCGCCGCGCCCTCGCTTGACCCCGACGATGGCGGGGATGCAATCCGGTTGGAGGGCGAATTGCCTTCGCCGTTGAACGTGCCGTCGGGTTGCCCGTTCCACATCCGCTGTCGCCATGTCACGGACCTGTGCAAAACTGAACGCCCTGACCTGAGATCAATTGAGGGTCGCGGTGAAGTGGCCTGTCACCACGCCGAAAGACTGTCCGATGCTTGATCCTTTGCCCGTTGCTTCCAGCGCCCGCACCTCCCAAAAAATTGCTGCATTCCAGTCAGAGCTGACACGGCGCGGATTGGATGCATTTATTGTGCCACGCTTTGATGCACATCAGGGGGAATATATCGCACCGCATGATCAGCGGTTGCACTTTCTAACCGGCTTCTCCGGCTCGGCGGGAATGGCGATTGTCACCCATGGTGGTATCGCGATGTTTGTTGATGGGCGCTATAGCGTGCAGGTCCAAAACGAGTGTACCGGGCCGTTGTTCACCTATCACCATTTGTTTGAAACCCCGCCAGACACGCATGTGGCAGAGGGCAGGGCGGGGGTGAAAATCGGTTTCGACCCAATGCTGATCCCCCCTGCTTGGTATGACCGTTTTCTGCAGGCATGTGCAAAAAGCGGTGCGGAAATGCTGCCGCAAACAAACAATCCTGTGAACGTAATCTGGGCCGATCAACCCGCCGCTCCCACGGGCAAAATCTCGTCCTTTCCTTTGCAATTCTCCGGATGCAAGACGCAGGACAAACTGGCGGCGCTCTCTGCTGAATTGCGAACCCATGAGGCGCAATGGCATGTTGAAACGCAACCCGACAATATCGCTTGGCTATTGAATATTCGCGGATCTGACGTGGCGTTCAACCCGATCGCGAATTCTTTTCTGCTGGCGCATGTGGATGGGGCGGTTCAGTGGTTTGTGGCCCCCGAAAAGTTGGATGAAGCGGTCAGGGACAGTTTGCCGGACTGTGTTTCGCTGTGGCCGGATGCCGCGTTTCTTCCGACACTTTCACAACAGGTCAGATCCGGTCAGACCGCGATGATTGACCCGGATTTTTCACCAATTGCTGTGCGTCTGGCCTTGGCCGGGGTGGCGGCACAGGTGATCCAGCGCCCGAGCGTGCTGACGCGGCAAAAGGCGCAGAAGAACGCAACTGAGATCGAAGGAATGCGCGCGTGCCACCTTGAGGATGGTGTTGCCTGGACAGAGTTTTCAGCATGGCTTCTTACCACCGTTCCCATGCGTGCCACCAGTGGTGCGCCGCTTACGGAACGCGAGGCGGAGCAGAAAATGCGTGCGTTTCGCGCGGCGCAACCGGGCTTTCTTGACGATAGTTTCAATCCAATTTCTGCAGCGGGGCGCAATGCCGCGATGTGCCATTATGCGACGGATCCGGACAACGCGGTGCCGGTTTTGCCAGGCCACCCCTATCTTCTGGACAGTGGTGGGCAATATGAAACCGGCACCACAGATGCCACCCGCAGCTTTTCGTTTGGCCTGCGCCCGACAGGCTATGACCGCGCCTATACGGCCGTGTTCAAAGCGTTTCACGCTCTGGCAACATTGCGGTTCCCGAAAGGGACGCAGGGACACCATATTGACGCTATCTGCCGGCGACCTTTGTGGGACTTAGGGTTGGATTATGATCACGGCACCGGGCACGGTGTTGGTCACCGTTTGTCAGTGCATGAGCATCCGCAGCGGATTGGCAAAGCCCATAACCCAGTGGATCTGATGCCAGGCATGGTGCTGTCGATTGAGCCTGGTCACTACGTGGCGCAGCACTATGGCATACGGATTGAAAACCTGTTTGTGGTCGTCGAAGCTGAGGACGGGTTTTACGAGTTCCAAAATCTCACCTGGGCCCCCATTCAGACAGAGATGTTGTTGCTTGATGACCTGAGCCCGGCGGAAAGACAGTGGTTGGCGTCCTATCATGCGGCGTTGATTAAGCAGATTGGCCCCCGGTTAAGCGCCCCTGCTTTGGCCTTTGTAAAGGCTTTGATCTAACAGGAGCCGACGCAGGATGCGGAATACCGGATGGAGCTGCTGTTCGGACAGGTCTTGCGCGGAAACAAGGGATCATACGCCATACTGCGGGGAATTATCGGCATAATGTTGATATATGTGCGCTATGACTTGATTGGCTGTGGGTTTATGTGGCATTCGTGATTCAGGAAACCAACAGTGATGAGCATCATGTCGTCGGATGCGCATATGCTGGCCGTTGGTAAAGCGCCGGGTGCTCAGCGGCTGCGCTTCGGGGGCATATTGATGTTAAAACTCACTGACTATGCGGCACATGCCGGACAGATCGCTGAAATTGCCGCCACGGCAGCACGCGGGTTTTTCCGCGGCCAGCTGGCTATCGAATTCAAAGAAGATGAAAGCCCGGTCACCCATGCGGACAAACTGGTCGAAGAAACGGTGCGCGCCTATCTGAAGCAGCATTTCCCGGACCATGGGATATTTGGCGAAGAGCATGGGGTCGAGGGGGCGGATTGTGCAAATATGTGGGTCATTGATCCGATTGACGGCACACGATCATTCCTGTCAGGACATCCGCTGTTTGGGTTTTTGCTTGGGTATCTGGTTGATGGTATCCCGCAAATCGGCGTGATTGGTATGCCTGCGTTGGACGAGGTTTTTATAGGCGTCAAAGGGCAGGGGGCGACCCTGCAGGGCCAGCCCATCACTGTGTCCCAAACGACCCAATTGAAACAGGCAGTTTTGTTTGTGAACGAGGGCGAAAAAATCTATCGCGACCACCCGCAGGTTTTCGACCAGTTGACCAAATCGGGCCAAACCCTTCGGTTCGCATATGATTGCTACCCCCATGCGCTGTTGGCGGCGGGGCATGTGGATGCCGTGGTTGATTATGATTTGCAGCCCTATGATTTTCTGGCCGTTTCTGCGGTGGTCGAGGCTGCGGGCGGCATCATGACCGATTGGGAGGGGCGCGCGCTGAGCTTGCACTCGGATGGGCGGGTGGTTTCGGCGGCCACGCCCGGACTGCACCGCGAACTTCTCTCGTTGCTGACGGAAATACCTGATGATGATTAGATCATATTTGTTCTTTGAAGGTCAGGGTCTTGCGCGGATGGGTGTGGATGTGCGGCTTGCACATATGCGCATGATTTCACATCCGCGGCTGACATTGCAACTATGGCCCAGGAACCTTTGTGGTTGCTGAAGCCTGCGCTGCAGAAAGATAGGAAACAGGGGAACGTGATATGAGTGTTAATCTGACATTTGAGGATCTGAAAGCCAGAGTGGCCAGCGGTGAAATTGACACGGTTCTGGTCTGCGTGGTGGATATGCAGGGTCGGTTGATGGGCAAGCGGTTTGTGGCGCATTTCTTTGTCGATGGCGGTTATGAAGAAACCCATTGCTGCAATTATTTGCTGGCAACCGATCTTGAGATGGCAACGCCAGATGGCTATGCGGCGACCTCTTGGGCGGGGGGCTATGGCGATTATGTCATGAAACCAGATCTGGACACGTTGCGCCCTGTGCCTTGGCTGGACGGGACCGCAATGGTGTTGTGTGATGTGCTCGATCATCACCACCACAAACCCGTGCCACATTCCCCGCGTGCCGTTCTGAAAAAGCAACTTGCGCGTCTGGAAGCGATGGGTCTTTCGGCTGTCATGGCGACGGAACTGGAGTTTTTCCTCTTTGCCAAAAGCTTTGATGAGATCCGCAAAGAGGGGTTCCGCGATCTGGAACCGATCAGCGCCTATAATGAAGATTACCACATCCTTCAGACCACAAAAGAAGAGCATGTGATGCGCCCGATCCGCAATCACCTTTATGCGGCCGGGATCCCCATTGAAGGGACGAAAGGCGAGGCCGAAGCAGGGCAGGAAGAACTGAACATCAAATACGCCGCAGCGCTGGACTGTGCTGACCACCACACCATTGCCAAGCACGCGGTGAAGGAAATCGCGTGGCAACAGGGCCACGCCGCAAGCTTTTTGCCCAAATGGCATAAGGATCGCGTTGGCTCCGCATCCCATGTGCATCAATCGCTTTGGAAAGATGGGCAAAACGCATTTTTCGACCCAAAGGGCGACCACGGCATGTCGGATCTGATGCGCCACTATATGGCCGGAATGATCAAATATTCCAGTGACATGATGGTGTTTCTGGCCCCCTATGTGAACAGCTATAAACGCTTTACAAAAGGAAGCTTTGCGCCCACCGGCACGGTCTGGTCCATCGACAACCGCACCGCGGGGTTCCGCCTCTGTGGCGAAGGGACCAAGGCAATCCGCGTGGAATGTCGCGTGGGCGGGGCGGACCTGAACCCCTATCTTGCCATGGCCGCACAACTGGCTGCAGGCATCGCTGGGATCGAAGAAAAGCTGGAGCTCGCCCCCCCACAGGCGGGGGATGCGTACAATGATCCGGATGCCAAGAAGCTGCCCGCCAATCTGACGCAATCTATGGAAGCGTTGAATGCGTCAGATATGTTGAAAGCTGCCTTTGGCGAAGAGGTTGTGGCGCATTACCACCGCTGCGCGGCATGGGAACAAGAGGAATTTGACCGCGTGGTGACCGATTGGGAAATCGCCCGTGGTTTTGAGCGCGCCTAACGCTCATTTCAGATCACAAAGACCGGAAAATGGATATGACAAAGACATTGAAATGTATCTCGCCGATTGATGGATCCGTTTATGCGGAACGTCCGGTGCTGTCGCTGGAGGCGGCGCAATCTGCCGCAGCCCGCGCCCGCGATGCGCAAAAATCCTGGGTCGCACGCCCCTTGCAGGACCGTATTGACCTGGTGAATGCAGGAGTCGCCGCTGTGGGTGCAATGAATGTTGAGATTGTGCCAGAGCTGGCCTATATGATGGGTCGTCCCACACGCTATGGCGGTGAATTTGGCGGGTTTAGCGAACGCGCCGGGCATATGGGCGGCGATCGCGGCGGACAGTCTTGCGGATATTAAAGTGGGCGAAGATGCGACGTTTAAGCGTTATATCAAGCGCATTCCGCATGGGGTGGTTTTTGTCGTTGCACCTTGGAACTACCCTTATATGACCGCAATCAACACCATCGCCCCCGCGTTGATCGCGGGCAATACGGTGATGTTGAAACATGCCACACAAACCTTGTTGGTCGGCGAGCGTCTGGCGCAGGCTTTTCACACGGCGGGTGTTCCTGAAGATGTATTCCAAAATGTTTTTCTGTCCCATGACGTCACCAATGACCTGATCGCTGGCAATGCGTTCGATTTCGTGAATTTCACCGGATCTGTTGGCGGTGGGCAGGCGATGGAACGAGCCGCTGCGGGCACGTTTACCGGCGTTGGCACCGAGCTCGGCGGCAAAGATCCGGGCTATGTCATGGAAGATGCCGATCTTGACGCCGCAGTTGACACGCTGATTGACGGGGCGATGTTTAACGCCGGTCAATGCTGCTGCGGGATCGAACGGATTTATGTGCATGAAAGCCTGTATGACGCCTTTGTTGAAAAAGCGGTGGCGATTGTGAATGGCTACAAACTAGGCAACCCAATGGAGGTGGAAACCACGATGGGCCCAATGGCCAATGTGCGCTTTGCAAATGAAGTCCGCGCACAGATTGCCGAGGCTTTGGCCGACGGCGCCGTGGCGCATATCCCGACGATGGCTGAGGATGATGGCGGCGCCTATCTTACCCCACAGATCCTGACCAATGTGACCCATGCGATGCGCGTGATGCGCGACGAAAGCTTTGGGCCGGTTGTGGGCATTATGAAAGTGTCTTCGGATGATGAAGCCATCGCGCTGATGAATGACAGCGAATTTGGCCTCACCGCCAGTCTATGGACGAAAGATCTCGAACGTGCTGCTCGTATCGGCGATGAGATTGAAACCGGCACCGTCTTTATGAACCGTGCCGATTATCTGGACCCGGGCCTGTGCTGGACCGGCTGCAAAAACACCGGGCGCGGGGGCGGTCTGTCGGTCATAGGCTTTCACAACCTGACCCGTCCCAAATCTTACCACTTGAAAAAGGTGACCTCATGAACCTCGTTGGAAACTGGTCCTATCCGACCGCAGTGAAATTCGGTGCTGGCCGTCTTTCGGAACTGGCGGATGCCTGCAAAAGCCTGGGGCTGAAGCGCCCGCTTTTGGTGACGGATAAAGGCCTTGCGCCGCTGCCAATCACGGCGCAGGCGCTGGATATCCTAGAGGCGGCCGGTCTTGGCCGTGGTCTCTTTTCGGAGGTGGATCCGAACCCGTCAGAGCTGAATTTGGCGGCCGGTGTTGCGGCGTATAAAGCCGGGGACCATGATGGTGTGATCGCGTTTGGCGGCGGCTCGGGGCTTGATCTGGGCAAAATGGTTGCCTTTCATGCCGGGCAAACCCGCCCAATCTGGGACTTTGAGGATGTGGGTGATTGGTGGACCCGCGCCGATGCGGATGCCATCGCACCCATTATCGCGGTGCCAACCACCGCAGGCACCGGGTCCGAAGTGGGTCGTGCGTCAATCATCACAAACTCGGTGACACATGAGAAGAAGATCATTTTCCACCCGAAAGTGTTGCCCTCTATCGTGATTGCGGACCCGGAGCTAACGGTTGGCATGCCCGGTTTTATCACCGCAGGCACCGGCCTTGATGCGTTTGCCCATTGCGTCGAAGCATTCTCAAGCCCGCATTACCATCCGATGTCGCAGGGGATTGCGCTGGAAGGGATGCGTTTGGTGAAAGACTATCTGCCGCGCGCCTATGCGGATGGAACCGACCTTGAGGCCCGCGCCCATATGATGTCCGCCGCCGCCATGGGGGCCACCGCGTTCCAAAAAGGGCTTGGTGCAATCCATGCGCTCAGCCATCCAATTGGCGCAGTTTACAACACCCATCACGGCACCACCAATGCGGTTTGTATGCCCGCGGTATTGGAATTCAACGCACCTGAAATCGCGGATCGTTTCGATATGGCGGCGGCTTATTTGGGCATTGCAGGCGGGTTTAAGGGCTTTCAAAGCTTTGTACAGGGGTTTAACGACAGGCTCGGCATTCCGCGCAAATTGTCGGAAATGGGCGTTGATGACAAACAGCTGGATGAAATGGTCCGTCAGGCGCTGGCCGATCCGTCTTGTGGCGGCAATCCGGTGGAACTGACGGCTAAAAACACCCGTCAGCTGTTTATCGACTGCATCTGACGACGGCGTCAGTTTGGCCGCAGAACACATAAAAAGGGCGGCAATAATGGCGCCCTTTTTTCATGTACGCCTGCTTGGATGATCAAGACTGTGGCAGGGTCACTTCAAAAAGGAAGAGACCATTGGGCCAACGTCGTGTCGTTGGGTGTACATCAGCAAATGGCCTGCCTGAAAAACCTTTAGTCGGGCATTCCGCATTTTATGCGCCAGCAGCATCTGATTTGTGATTGGGATGAGTCCATCAAACTGGCCGGCAAGAATCAGGGTGGGCTGTTTCAACTCATCCAACCACGGCAGACTGGTCCAGCTGCACATGGCACGCACCTGCCCAAAGTATCCTTCACTCGTGGGGCGGATCGCGTGTTTGGAGTATTCTTGGAACATCCGGGGGTTTAGCACCGCCTCGCCGCCATACATCCAAGGCCCGATGAAATCCCCGTAGGTTTTGTTGAAATACCGCATCGGGAACATGATTTCTGACAGCGCAATGGGGGTCCCCCACCAACTGCCAATGCCCCCGGCCGAGGTGATGGCCAGCACCAGCTTGCGCACCCGATCGGGCGCGTCATACGCGATTTGCTGTGTCACGGCACCGCCCCAGGAAATCCCGAGAATATCGAACTGTTCCACCCCAATCTTATCCATGAAATCAAGCGTGAACCCGGCATAATCAGACATTGACTGTACGCCGTTATTGACCGCTGACCGCCCGGTTCCGGGCATGTCAAAAGTAATGATGGTGCGGTCCGTGATCACCTCAATCAACGGCAATAAGATCTCGATGGACTGGCCCAAACCGTTACAGATCAGCAGCGGCGGTTCGTCTGTGTCCTCCTCATGGATCAGATATCGAACGTCGGTGCCCTGAATATTGGTGATCGCCATCTGATCATGCGGGATATCAATTGCGGCTTGCATACACTTACACCTGCTCCAGAACATATTTTCCCGGCGCAGGGTCAAGCGCTTTGTGGGTTTTGTTGCCAAGCGTTTTGGGCTTTGCGCGGTCTTCGGCGGGGTTGTTTTCGTTCAGCCACACCAGCCAATGGGGCCACCAGCTTCCGTCTGTGACAGAGGCCGAACCAAGCCAGCCCTCGGCATCAAGCGCATCATTGCCATCGGTCCAAAACCGTTTCCGGTTGCGGGTTGGGTGATTGATCACAGTGCCCGAAACATGCCCCCCCGTGGTCAGCACAAATTCGGCAGGTCCAGAGACCAAAGGCGTGGCCGAATATGACCCTTTCCACGGCACAATGTGGTCGCCATCCGCTGCCACAAAATAGCACGGAACGTCGATGTTGCGCGTGTCCACAGGCCTGCCCAACAAGGTCAGTGCGCCGGGGACCTTCAACTTATCCGCCATATACATCTCTTCGATGTAATAGGAATACCATTTGGCGGGCAGATTGGATGTATCCGAATTCCAATAAAGCACATCAAAGGGCGCCGGAGATTTCCCCAAAAGATAGTTTGAAATTACAAAATTCCAAATAGATTCATTCACATGCAGCATAGCCATCGCATTGGCAATGTCGCGACCAGGCGCAATCTTTTCCGATTTCAGGCGCATGTCATAGGCGGCGTTTTGCCCCTCATCCATGAACACTTTTACCTGCCCGGGGTCTTCAAAACTGATCATTGACGACAGGAATGTGGCAGATCCCAGCAATGGTTTCAGCTCGGGAGGCAAGACTGAAAGTGCTGCAATCAGCATTGTACCGCCATTGCACCATCCCAGCATGTCGACGCTTTTGGATTTAGAGACATCGGATGTCACCTTCAGCGCCTCGAAGATGCCCTGCTCAATATAATCGTCCCAGCCATGATCGCCCTGATCCGGCCCCGGATTGCGCCAAGACATCATGTAAACGCTCTGCCCTTGTTCCAGCAGATAGCGAACCATGGATTTCTTTTCATTCAGGTCAAAAATGTAGAATTTGTTCACGCAAGGCGGCACAATCAGCACCGGGTTGCCGCGCTGCTTGGCGGTCATCGGTTCATATTGGATCACTTCAATCAGAGCATTGCGAAAAATTACAGCGCCGGGGGTTGTGGCCAGATTTTTACCCACCTCAAACGCGTCTTCATCGGTGGTGGTAATATAACCTTTTTCCAAGTCGCCGAGCAGGTTTTTAAACCCATCCACCAGGCTTCTCCCGCCCGTTTCCTTGGCCAGTTCCAAGACATCTGGATTTGTGATCGCAAAGTTCGAGGGGGCCATATTATCGGCAGCCACACGGGCATAAAAGCTGAGCTTGCTTTGTTCATGCTCCGGCAACCCCGCCCCATCCGCCAAATCTGTCATGGCCTTTGCAGTCAATTCATACGAGTGGCGCAACAGAGGAAAAATCCCCTCGTTCCAAGCGTCCCCCATGAATCGGCTGTCTGTTGTCGGGGCCGCTGTGGCCTGTTCCGGATTGGCGGCGTTTAGCCAGACCTGTGCCAAGTCCGTTTGGTACTTGATCCAAGTGCCAGTCCATTCAGCAAAAGGGTGGGCATCGCCACCATACATCGCCTCAAACGACTTAAAGAAATCCTTGGACATCTCCTGCATTTTGCCGGCGTCCATGTTTGAAAATACGGGATGAGACTCCATTGATTGCTTGAACAGCTGAGCCAGCGCATCCATTTGATCGGTTTTCATCCTCAAATCCCTTTCCATTTCGGCTTCGCACCGCCGCAGCGACGCGTATGTTGCAGGGGATGTAAGCTGTTATGACCCAACAGCAAACCCACGCCCGCACAGTTTAATCTCTCAGGATTGTTGCGTGAATATTGCAGGGCTGGTCGGCAATATCCGTCAGTCCGCTTGGACGGTGTTCCAAATCTGGCTCATGCCGGTCGCTTTGAAATATTATTTAACATAAGACGCATTACACGCAACGTTCTTTTGTAGCCGGCACATTCTAAACTGGGTTGCGACAAATCCCCTATCTTGCTGGAAAGCAAGGAGAATGAAGATGGCCCACACGGAGTTAGGTTTGCGTGAAAGACGCACGATCGAAGACATGTTGAACGCAAAGATGTCGGTGGACAAGATTGCCGCTGAGATTGGCAGGCACCGCTCGACCGTGTTTCGTGAGATCAAGCGGAATAGATTTGTTGATGAAGAACTGCCAAAGCTGAACGGCTACTATGGAATGAACGCGCAGAGATCTGCTGTCCACCGCCGCGCTCGTCGTCGCAAGCTGGTTCGGTTTGTCGATCTGCGGCAGCATGTAATCGCCCAACTGAAGGTTGGTTGGTCGCCGGAACAGATCGCAGGTCGATTGCAACTAGATGGTCGGCCTTTGCGTGTCAGCCACGAGACGATCTATGCTTATGTTTACGGCCCGGATGGCCAGTCCGAAGAGCTGGCGCGTCATTTGCCACATCGACGCAAGAAACGGCAGCCAAGACGTAGACGTACGCCGCGCGGCCTTGTTTTCCCACCAGATCGATCAATTCATGAACGGCCTGATTACGTCAAGACGCGTGAGACATTTGGTGAATGGGAAGGTGATCTGATGATTTTTGAGCGGGCGCAGGGTAAGACAAACGTTGCTTCTCTGGTTGAACGCAAGACGCGCTTTGCCGTGTTGTTCCGCAACAATGACCGCAGCACAACGCATCTGATGAACAAGCTGATGAGCGTGATGGAACCCCTGCCCCAACCGGCGCGTAAATCAATCACGTTTGACCGTGGGATCGAGTTTAGGAATTGGCGTAAACTCAAGCCCGGGATCGGAACGGAGGCTTGGTTCTGTGATCCGCAGGCTCCGTGGCAGAAAGGTTCCGTTGAGAACCTAAACAAGCGAGCACGTCGATACCTGCCAAGGGATGCGCCCGTGGCCGCACTCTCAAATCGAGATATGAAGGCGATTTGCGACCGCTTGAACAATACGCCCAGGAAGTGCCTCGGATGGCGCACCCCAACTGAAGCCTTCAGTGAAGAACTGATGAAACTGAGATAGCGGAACCTGTCGCAACGTGCCTTGAGA
>ATLU01000098.1_pt1 | contig 32168 bp, 32 predicted proteins | sample 178751 | NCBI WGS metagenome assembly ATLU01 (sample SAMN02211837, study PRJNA209200) | bioreactor metagenome | isolation source: day 23 sample from continuous culture bioreactor inoculated with sediment... | place: Germany: Wadden Sea | collected 2011
CCATTTCACCCTTCCCACCGAAGGAATTGGACGAGGCGGGCATTCAAAAACAAATCGATGACTTCGCCACCGCTGCTGCCCGCGCCAAAGAAGCGGGCTATGACGGGGTCGAGGTGATGGGGTCAGAAGGCTATTTCCTCAACCAATTTCTTGTCACACACACCAACAAACGCGAAGATCGTTGGGGCGGATCTTATGAAAACCGGATGCGGTTGGCGATTGAGGTGGTCAAGGCCGTGCGCGCCGCCGTTGGGCCAGAGTTCATCGTGATCTACCGCCTGTCGATGATTGACCTTGTGCCAAATGGGTCGAGCTTTGACGAGGTGATCCAACTGGCCAAAGAGGTTGAAGCAGCAGGAGCCACCATTATCAACACTGGCATCGGTTGGCACGAAGCACGCATTCCGACCATCGCGACATCTGTCCCTCGCGCAGCGTTTACGTGGGTCACGAAAAAGCTGATGGGCCATGTGTCGATCCCGGTGATTACCTCCAACCGCATCAACACGCCCGAAGTGGGCGAAGAGGTGTTGTCGGGGGGGGCTGCCGACATGGTCTCCATGGCACGCCCCTTCCTTGCCGATCCCGATTTTGTTGTGAAAGCGGCGGCAGGAGAGGCGGATCGGATTGCGCCTTGCATCGGCTGTAACCAAGCCTGTCTGGATCATACCTTTAACGGCAAAATCTCAACCTGTCTGGTCAATCCGCGCGCGTGCTTCGAAACCGAACTTGAATTTGACATGACCGATACGCCGAAATCCATTGCGATTGTTGGGGCTGGCCCGGCGGGCCTAGCGACCGCGCTGGTCGCTGATGAGCGCGGCCATGATGTGACCTTGTTTGACCGCGCCGACCAAGTGGGCGGCCAGTTGAACATGGCCAAGAAAGTGCCGGGCAAAGAAGAATTCATTGGTCTGGTGGATTGGTATGACCGCATGGTCGCCGCATCGGACATCGACTTGCAACTGGGTAAAGAGGTGACGGCTGCTGATCTTGTTGGCTTTGACGAAGTGATTGTCGCCACGGGGGTGTCCCCGCGGGATCCCGGCATCAAGGGGCAGGAGAATGCCAAGGTGCTTAGCTATATCGACGTGCTGCGCGATGGCGCACCGGTGGGCGACAAGGTTGCCATTATCGGTGCGGGCGGTATCGGCTTTGATGTGGCCGAATTTCTGACTCAAGCGGGCGAAAGCCCCACCCTGAATTTGGACGAATGGCTGGCTGAATGGGGTGTGACCGACCCCGGCGAGACCCGTGGTGGTCTTGCGCCTGAGGGGCCAAAACCCGAAGCCCCTGCCCGCCATGTCACCCTGATGCAACGTAAGGCGCAGGCGCTGGGCAAAGGGTTGGGCAAAACCACCGGCTGGATCCACCGCGCCACGCTTAAGATGAAAAACGTCGAGATGCTGGGCGGTGTGAACTATGAGGCTGTGACCGACAAAGGCCTGCTGGTGTCCTCAGGCGAAGCGCATGAAAACCCGCGCGTGATTGAGGTCGACAATGTGATCCTGTGTGCCGGACAACTTCCAAATCGCACACTTGCTGATCAACTTCAGGAAAAAGGCATCACCGCCCATGTGATTGGGGGGGCAGATGTCGCGGCAGAGCTTGACGCGAAACGTGCCATCGACCAAGGATCGCGCTTGGCGGCGTCGCTTTGATCTGAACCGTTTTCGTCGGTGGTTTCTGTGGGAGCCTCCGGCGGGGATATTTTTGGCAAGGAAAAGGCGCGCGCAGTTTCGTGAGGGCGCTATGATCTTTGTCTCCGTCTTTTTAGGCCTGTTGCCGTCCTTCCTTTTGGTGGGGCTGGGCGGGGTCGTGCGCGAGCGTTTGTCGGCCAACGCTTGGCAGGGGCTGGATCGGCTGAACTTTGAAATTCTATTTCCGGCCTTGTTGTTTGTTGCTGCATCGGCCCGACCAATTGCGTTGGCGGATGTCGCGGTGATGGGGCCGGCAGTTTGGGCCATTTTAACGGCGGGTCTGGTTTTGGGGTGGTTCGCCCGCCCGGTTGGACCTGATAGGTTCTTGGATTTCGCGGGCGCGTGGCAGGTGGGTTGGCGCTTTAACACGGCGATCGGGTTGGTGGCGGTGACGCTTTTGTCGCGGGGATCTATGGCTGAAATGGCGGTGGCCGTCGGGCTGGCGGTGCCGGTCGCAAATCTTTTTGCGGTTGCTGCATTATCGCGTGGCGGGGCCATGAGCGTTGGCGCCACGCTGCGTAAGGTGGCGTTAAATCCGTTTCTTATTGCGTCCCTAAGCGGTGTGATTTTTGGGCTGATGGGCTGGCAGTTGCCTGCGCCGGTTTTGGCGCCGCTTGAAATGCTCGCCCGGGCTGCCATTCCGGTTGCCTTGCTGTCGATCGGGGCCACAATGAATTGGAGCGCGCTTGCGCGATTGGACCGCTTTAACGGCGCGATTTGTGCCATAAAACTGTTGATCTTACCTGCCTTGGCACTGGGCGCGGGCTTGCTGCTGGGGCTAGATCCTGCGATTGGGACAGTGCTGGTGTTATTTGCGGCCTTGCCAACAGCCTCTGCCGCGCATGTTTTGGCATCTGGATTTGGGGCGGACCGCGAGCTGGTGGCCACCTTGATTGCGCAAACCACATTGCTATCCGCGATCAGCCTGCCGGTGTGGATCACATTGGCCGAGCTTGCGTTTCGTTAAGGCGCGGTGAGCAGCAGCGAAGCTTCGTGTTTGCGCAGCACTCGGCGGGCTGTGATATAGCCGACGGCTCCGGTTTTTGCGAGCTCGGGAAACAGGACTTCAAACTCGCAACGCGCGTCCTCTGACAAACCAGCACCATCACCGGGCAGATAGCTTTCGGTTGCAACCCCTTCGGAATAGATCACCTCGTGGCGGTCAAACATCAAATGGTAGTAGGTGACCTCGCCTCCCGGTTTTCGAAAGCCCAAGCCAATATCCGCGAGATAAAGCGCGGGGGCCATCACCTCGGTTTCGCCAAACAACAATTCTGCACGTGGGCCGGACAGCAGCACCCGATGTTGAGGGGACAGCACCAGATCACGGTTATTGCCGATCGCGCCCTTCGGAAAAACCACCGGGGCAAAATTGCCTTGCGCGGGCACGGTGCGATGGGCCACCCAGCGCAAAACCTGCGCGCCGTGATCATGGGTTGTCACCAAATCCCCCACCTGAAGGTCCTCAACCTTTAGCAGTCCTTTTGGGGTGTCAATCAACGTGCCGCTCGCGAAGCATGCAACATATTCACTATATTGGTTGCCCCGAAGGTATGACGAGCGTTCGATATTAAAGGAATAGCTTTGCCCCGGAACCAGTGGCGCGGTTGAGGCCAGACCCTGCACTGCGCCTTGCTGATAGCCGTCGCCGCCGAAATGCAACGTGGTAACTTTCAACCCGGATCCAGAGTTGATCAGATCATATGCAGCATGCACATCCGTACCGGTACCATAGGTGGTGCCATCAATGGTCACATCATTGACCAAGCTCTGGCTGTCATTCACCTCTTGAAACGTCCCTTCGTCATCCTCGATGGCGATCAAGGTGGGGGTGGCGCCCGGTTTTAGCGTCAGGGTGAAGGTTGGGGTGCCTAGGGCCGCGCCATTTTGCTCATCTGGCAAACCGCCCACAAAATCAGAGGGGCTGTAGACGTAGAGATAATGAACAGCCATGTCTTCGATCCTTTGGCAGAGTTATGGTTAAGAGAGGTGGTCGTTTTGCTTTGTCTATAATTTGGAATTGGGAAAGGAAATGTCAGGGGGAAAACCTGACCCATGTTGGCAGGTTTTGGCTTGGAGGAAGGGTGCGATCCTTAATGTATTGAAATATAACATTAAAAACTATAGAGGATAGCTCGCTTTCGTTTCCGGCAAAATTCAAAGACATAAACGATCCGTGGTAATATCACGGTATTGTCCATTCCCGATCACAGTCTTGCCCCATTTGCCCGCGATACAATTCCTTGTTGGGGACAGTATTGTAGAAAGAAAACAAAATGGATCGACTGACCGAAATGGAAGCCTTTGCCACCGTGGTGGACCAAGGCGGATTTACGGACGCGGCACGGAAGATGGGCATTTCAAAATCCGCCGTCTCCAAGCATGTCTCCAGTCTGGAAGCGCGATTAGGCGCGCGCCTTTTGAACCGCACCACACGGCGAGTCAGCCCAACTGAAATCGGGTTGGCCTATTATGACCGCGCCCGTCGCGTTCTGAATGATGCTGGCGAAGCGGACTCGTTGGTGACATCCATGCAATCAGCCCCCTCGGGCATGTTGCGTATTTCAGTTGCGACTGATTTTGGCGTGAACCACCTTAGCCCGATCCTGGGCGACTTCTTACAAGAATTCCCAGATATCAATGTAAACATGGTGCTGAACAACCGCTATGTTGAACTGATCAGCGAAGGCTTTGACATGGCGATCCGTGTCGGCGAGCTGGAAGACAGTTCACTGCGGGCCCGCAAAATCTCGGCCACCACGCGCCGGATGGTTGGCAGCCCCGCCTATTTTGAGAAATACGGCCGCCCCGAACGCATTGATGACCTGAATGAACACAAGCTTTTGCATTATTCGAGCCAGAGCTCGGGCAATATGTGGAAGATCCCCGCACCATCGGGTGAAATTCGCCAAGTGCGTTCAGCCGGTTGGTTGTCGGTCAACGACGGGCAGTCCCTTTTGAATGCGGCCATTTCAGGCCTCGGTATCGCCTATTTGCCCAGCTTCCTCTACGCGGATGCAATGGATCAGGGGTTGATCGAAGATGCGATCCCCGAGCTTCCGATGGACACGCAAGGCATCTACGCCATCTATCCACCCGGCCGGTTCACCCAGCCAAAAGTGCGCGCCTTTATTGATTTCCTCGTGCATGCCTTTGCCGAAAAAGGCCCTGATCACTGGTAACTCCAGCGCACCCGACACGATGATCCGAACACTGCCTGTCCTGAAATTGGGACAACTGAGCGGCCAAGCCTTTGCTTGTGCCGCTCTTTTTTTATCTTTCAGAAATTAAAGCGTGACGCTTTAATTGGTGTTGAGCAGAACCGCCTCGACTCGCCGATTGGCCTCGCGCCCCTCTTGGGACAGGTTTGTTGTGATTGGTGAAAGATATCCCACCCCTTCGGCTTCAAGGCGACTGCCGGCAATGCCATGGCGTTCGATCAGTCGCGCCCGCACTGCAGCGGCCCGTTTTTTGGACAGGGCGGTGTTCCCGTCCAAACCTCCGACAGCATCGGTATGCCCCACCAGGGCGATGCGCCGATCTGGGTTGTTGGTCAGATAGGTTGCCAGGTCTTTCAGCCGCGTGATGGTCGCGTCAGTTAGCGTGGCGGAGCCGGTGTCAAATCTAACCCCGTCCAAAACGACATGGCCGCGCCCTTCCAAAGCTTGGCCCAAATCCCCAGTGGTCACGCGTGGGATATGAGCCGAGGGAGCGGTGGCGGTGATCTCTCGCAGCGCGTTGTTTTGGCTGATCTGCACAAACCCGTCGGACCCACCATGGCTGACCAGAAGCCCAACGAAGGCATCTCCTTTACGTAACGTGGCATAATGATAGCGACCCAAATCAATGAACAGATCGGGCGGCGCAAACTGTCCCACCGCAAAGCGAAAATCATAGCCGCCGCAAGACACGGCCTGACATTGAAACACAATCTCATGGCCCTCTGCCACCAGCTGATCTGTCAAAGAGGTGATCAGTTGGTAATTGGTTTGGGCATCGCCGCCAACACGCCAGGCTTGCAGGTGCAGCGTGCCGGGCGCGGTGATCATTGGCACGCGCTCGCCATCAAACGGTGCACGGGCGAAAGTGGCAGGCGCGGTTTCGTTCTGGGCGGTCATTTCCGCGCCAGAGGGCAAATCTAATGCGCATATAGGGCCAGCAAACAAAGTGCCAACCAACGCGAAACTGGTCAAAAAAGCGCGGCTTGATGTCATCGATGCAGGGCGTGATACGCGTCGTTAGGGTGCATCCCCACGGCGGACGCCATGCGGTTGGACATTGAGAAAAAGCCAACCGTTGCGGCGATGTCCCAGATGTCTTTATCGGTGAAACCGTGAATACGCATCGCCTGACGGTCATGTTCATCGACTTCGCTGGACGCCTTGGTGACTTTTTCGGAAAAAGCCAGCATCGCGTGTTGCCGATCGTCAATGTCAGCCATGCGCCAATTCATGACCATTGCTTCGCCCAACTGTGGATTGCCTGACAATTCGCGCACCGCGGCCCCATGGGCCACCTGACAATACCAACAATTGTTGATCGAACTGACCACAACCGCGATCATTTCGCGTTCAAGTTTCGAAAGCCCCGATTCGCCCAACATCAGCTCGTTATACATCGCCATGAACGGCCGCAGCTTTTCCATGTCGAATGCATAGGCCTTTAGCACATTGGGCACGAGCCCAAGCTTTTCGTCGCAAATGTCAAAGTACTTTTGAATGTCCTCGGGCAGCGGATCAACCATCGGCAGATCCAATTCCGTGACCCCTTTTTTATCCTGCGTCATCTCGGCCTCTTATGCTTGCTTCACACGGTAATGATAATGGCCCACCAGATGCATGCCCAGATTGGCATAAAGCGGATTGGCGGCGTGGTTGCCTTGCGTCACGATCAAAGACAGGTATTTTGCCCCTTTTTCCTCCGCCCAAATGGCCGCCTGACGCAGTAGGTTTTGGGCGGCACCTTTGCGGCGTAAGGTTTCGTCGACATGCAGTGCGTGCACCATCGCTATTCCCTCATGAATTCCAACAAACCCAACGCCTGCGGGAGTGTCATCCGTGCGCGCCAAAAGTCCGGTTTTCTCACAATCGGCACGCTGCATCACAGCGCGGCGGTTGGCGTTTATGTCTCCGCGCTCCCACAGCTCATCCATGATTGACAGCGGAGGCCAGACCGTAAATGCCGAAACAGGCGGAGGGATTTCTCGCGACAATTTTGCCACTGACATCACCCAAATATTGACCACATCAATCTTGGCATACCCGTGCTGTTCCAACATCTCGTCCAGATGCTCATCGCCTGCGCGGATCTGGAACAGAGGTTCTTGCCCCATAGCGCGCATCGCGTTTTCGGCGGCGGGCAGATCTGCTTCGGTGGTGGGCCAGTTTTCAGTTGCGGCAGAGACACGTTTGCCGCCGCCTTTGCCATCGCGTATGACCCAGGCGCCCACCCGTTGGGTGCCGGCGGCGGGCCAAGTGGCTTCGCACACGTCTATCAGCGTCTCGGGGCTGGGCATATCTTGGATCATGTGTCCTCCGGAAAGATTTGCGTCAGGGATGTGGTGGCGCGGGCAAGCATCTCGCGATCAATGCCACGCAGTACGATATTTGCACCATAAACCCCTTCGTGGTGAAATGGGTAGGACCCGATGGAAATCTCGGGGAAATTTGCGGCCAATTCGCCAAGCGGCCCAGCAATATCGCCTTCGCCTTGGTTGATGCGAACGGTTTCGGACAAAAGCGGCGCGCCGCCTATCAGACCGGGCAACACACTGTCGACCATCGCCTGAAAGACGCTGGGCACTCCGGCCATCACATGCACGTTTTGCATGGTAAATCCGGGCGCCACGGACACAGGGTTGTCGATCAATGTGGCGCTATCCGGGATGCGGGCCATACGTTGACGGGCGGCGTTAAACTCTTTGCCACCTTGCGCATAATGCGCGGCCAAAAGGTCATAAGCATCAGACCGAACGTCAATCTGATCGTTAAACGCTTCGGCAATGCAATCGGCGGTGATGTCGTCATGGGTTGGGCCAATGCCGCCAGAGGTGAACACATGGTCAAAGGATCCGGCCAAGGCGCGCACCGCTGCAACAATCGCTGGCGCATCATCTGACACCACGCGGACCTCTTTCAGATCAACCCCATGTTCGGTCAGCCGACCGGCCAAATGGTACATATTGGCGTCACGGGTGCGACCCGACAGGATCTCATCTCCGATCACCAACATTGCAGCGGTTGGATTTGCCACAGAGTTTGCCATTGCTTGCTCCTTTGTCTCCTTCGGTATAGGCCTCAGATATGGAGTTTCCCACCCCCCTTATACCTGCCCGGCTCATTCGTCGCTATAAACGTTTCCTTGCGGATGTGACGCTTGAAGATGGTCGCGAAGTGACCGCCCATTGTGCCAATCCCGGATCCATGATGGGGCTGGCGGAACCCGGTTCCAAAATCTGGTTGGAACCCAATGATGACCCAAAGAAAAAGCTGAAATTCGGCTGGAGGTTGGTGGATCACGAAAATGGTCACTTCACTGGCGTTGACACCTCCGTTCCCAATCGCGCATTGAAAGCCGCCCTTGAGGCACGTGAAATCCCTGAGCTTGGCGCCTATGATGCCGTTCGGCCCGAGGTGAAATACGGAGCGAACTCTCGCATTGATTTCCTGCTCGAAGGGGCGGCTGGGTTGACCTATGTCGAGGTGAAATCCGTGACGCTAAATCGTACACCCGGATTGGCAGAGTTTCCCGACAGTGTGACCAAGCGCGGGGCCAAACATCTGGCAGAGCTGACCAATATGGTTTCCGAAGGTCACCGTGCCGTGATGCTTTACCTCGTGCAACGGACCGATTGTGATCGCTTTGATCTGGCGCGGGACATTGACCCAAACTACGCCGCCGCCTATGAAATTGCCCGCACCGCCGGGGTGGACGTGATCTGCTACGGCACCAAAATCTCCCCCCAAAGCATTGGGATTGGCAAGCCTCTGGCAGTTTTGGCGTGAACACCCTATTTAGGGCGAAAGAGAACAAGGAAGACGTCGATGGATGACAAAATGCGTGTAACCAAAGAAGGCATCCGCCTTTACAACCCCGAAGATTTCGCGGGCATGCATGTGGCTGGAGAATTGGCTGCGGACATCCTCGACCGGATTGCGCCAATGGTTGGCCCCGGCGTGACGACCGCTGAAATTGATGCCGCGATTGAGGCGATGGTGGAGGAGGCGGGGGCCGTCTCAGCGACCATCGGCTATAAAGGCTATAAACACGCGTCCTGCATTTCGCTGAACCATGTTGTGTGTCACGGCATTCCGGGATCCAAGACCCCCAAAGGCAAAAACGAAAAATTCGCCCGTAAACATGACGAGCTGATCGACGGTGACATCCTGAATGTGGATGTGACGGTGATTATCGACGGCTGGTACGGCGACACATCGCGGATGTATAAGGTGGGCAAGTTGAAACCCTTTGCGGATCGTTTGGTGCAGGTCACCCATGATGCGTTGATGCTGGGAATTGAAGCGGTGAAGCCCGGCAATACCTTCGGCGATATCGGTCACGCGATCCAAAGCTATGTCGAAGAACAGCGCATGTCGGTTGTGCGTGATTTCTGTGGTCACGGTCTGGGTCGCGTCTTTCACGCCCCGCCCAATGTGCTGCACTACGGTCGCCCTGGGTCTGGACCAACGCTGGAAGAGGGTATGTTTTTCACGATTGAGCCGATGGTCAATCTCGGCCGTCCCGACACCAAGATCCTTGCCGATGACTGGACTGCAATCACCCGCGACAAATCCTTGTCGGCACAGTTTGAACATTCAATTGGTGTGACTGCAGATGGCTGTGATATCTTCACCCTGTCGCCGGCGGGGAAATTTCACCCGACGTGGGGCTAGGGTGTTGAGCGTGGCGGCTTACCCCGCCACCTCGCAAATCGAAATCACCGTATCGCCATAGCGACGCGCATCGAGCAGCTCGATGCCGTCAGGCAGAGTGATTTCGGTGTTTTCTTCCCACACAATCAGCGCATCAGGGGCCAGCCAGCCCCCGGCCAACGCCGCCGCCAAAGCCTTTTCTCCCATTGTCTTGCCATACGGCGGGTCGAGAAAGATTAGGTTGTGTGGTGTGCCGTTTAATCCCAATGGTGGCAGCCTCGTCGCGTCTCGGCTCACCACAGTGACCTCATCCCCACAGCGGCATTTCGTAACATTCTCCCGGATCAACGACAGGGCCTTGCGCCCGTCATCCACCAACGTCACATGCGCCGCCCCGCGCGAGAGGGCCTCGAGCCCAAGTGCTCCAGTTCCCGCAAATAAATCCAGCACATGCGCGCCTTCAATTGGGTCGCCAAATCGCCCGCCGGTGAGCATGGAAAACAGGCTTTCACGCACCCGGTCGGTGGTTGGGCGCAAATGCGCCCCTGCGTCCCCCTTGCCAACACTGGCCAAGGCCAAGCCACGAAATCTCCCAGAAATAATACGCATTACATCAACGACTTAAGCTCAATGTTGATGTCAGAGATTGCCGCGAGATCCGGTGATTTCCCGCCTTCAATCAGCCGCTTCCCAATCATATAGGCGCGCGGGTCATTCATCGCATCAACAGCCAGCAAACTGTCGCCTTGAAAGTACCAATAGCTGACCGACCCGTCCTTATCGCCGGGGCGCGTGACCACATTGTCATACCCGCTGTTCAGCCCGGCGATCTGCAATTTTACGTCATATTGATCGGACCAAAACCACGGCTTAGCGATATAATCGACCTCTTCGCCCATCATGTTACGCGCGACGATTTCTGCCTGATCAATCGCGTTCGGTACGCTTTCCAACCGAATACGACCACCGCGATAGGGGAAGGATGCGCAATCGCCTGCCGCCCAAATTGCCGGGTCAGAGGTCCGCCCCTGCGCATCAGTTTTGATGCCATTTTCTATTTCAAGCCCGGCGGCCTCGCCCAAAGCGCTGCCCGGTGCGATGCCCACGCCGACGATGACAAAATCCACGTCAAGTTCAGTGCCGTCAGATAAGCGGGCACCAGAAACGCGGCCCTCACCGGTTAGGGTCTCGAGCCCCACACCTTCGATAATGTTCACCCCGTGGGACGTGTGCAGGTTGCGAAAATAATCCGAGGTTTCCGGGGCTGCGACCCGTTGCAAAATCCGGTCGGCCATCTCGACCAGGGTCACGGTCACACCTTTTTTTGATGCAACCGCTGCGGCCTCCAGCCCGATATAGCCGCCGCCCACAATCAACACGCGGCGCCCTTCGGCAAATTCCGGCTCCATCCGGTCCACATCCTCAAGCGTGCGCACCACATGCACCCCGTCCAGCGTACCACCGATTGCTGCGGGCAGGCGGCGCGGGGTCGAGCCCGTGGTCAGGGCCAATTGGTCATATCTCAGACGTTCATCGCCAATCACAACTTCGCGCGCAGTTGTATCAATGGCGTCGACCCGCGTGCCCAACCGAAGGGTGATGTCATTGTCGGCATAGAAACTTTCGGGGCGCAGGTACAACCGTTCCAACGCCATCTCCCCGAGCAAATAGGCCTTGGACAAGGGCGGGCGCTGATAGGGCGGGGCGGTCTCTTCGCCGATCAAAGTCACCTGCCCGTCAAAGCCGGTATTGCGCAGTTTTGCAACCAAAGATGACCCGGCCTGACCGGCCCCAATCACAACAATATGGCTCATCGTTTGTTCCTTCGCTGGGCATGTTTTGCGCAGCCTAAACCGGGTGGCTTGTGATTGACAACGATGGACCGTGCCTATTCCACGCCTCTTTGGTGAATTACCCGGCCAAGGCGTCCAATTTCTGTGCCAGTTTGACATCCTGAGCACTAATTCCACCCACGTCATGTGAGGTGAGTGTGACCACGACGCGGTTATAAATATTGGACCATTCCGGGTGATGGTTCCATTTTTCGGCAAAAAGTGCGGCGCGGGTCATAAAGCCAAACGCATCAACAAACCCTGTGAATTTATATGTCTTCACAATGGCGTCACGCCCATCAACCAAGGCCCATCCCTTGGCCAGAAGCGGGGACAGGGCGGCTGTGCGTTCCTCTTGGGTCAAAAGGCTCATGGTTCATCCTCTGTTTTGCGAAACGGGCCCAATTCAGCCAGCGCTTCAATGTCGTCGCCAATCATTTGGGCCTCTTCGGCCACAAAGCGTTCAACGGCGCTGCGAAAACCTGCGTCCCGGATCCAATGCAGGGAATGGGTCGCAACTGGGCCATAGCCGCGCGCGCGTTTGTGATCCCCCTGCGCGCCGGCTTCGACGCGGGAAAGCCCGTTGGCAATCGCATAATCAATGGCCTGATAGTAACACAGTTCGAAATGCAGGCAGGGATGGTGTTCCGTGGCACCCCAATATCGGCCAAATAGCGTGTCTCGGCCAATGAAGTTCAGAGCCCCTGCGATCGCCTTACCGTTGCGTATGGCCAGAACCAACAGCACATCATCGCGCATTGTATCCTGCACCAGATCGAAAAAGGCACGGGTCAAATAAGGGCTGCCCCATTTGCGTGCGCCGGTATCTTGGTAAAACGTCCAAAATGCATCCCAATGGGCTGGCGTCAGATCGCCCCCCGTCAGCGAGACAATCTCGCCGCCGAAGGCCTGTGCGCTGCGCCGCTCTTTGCGGATGGCCTTGCGTTTGCGCGAATTCAGGCTCGACAGAAAATCATCGAAGCCTTGGAAGTTTTTGTTTTCCCAGTGATATTGCAACCCAACCCGCGGCACCAATCCCATATCCTCGCCCGCTTGTGCTTCGCCTTTCGTGCAGAAACTAATATGAAGGGATGACAGATCGTTGTCCGCCGCGATCTGGACCGCGCCTTGCACCAATGCCGCCCGCCCGATGGTTTCAAACCCCGGCCGCACGAGCAGTCGTCGCCCGGTGACAGGGGTGAACGGAACCGCGAGTTGTAGCTTGGGGTAGTAAGATCCACCCGCACGCTCAAACGCCTCCGCCCAGCCGTGATCAAACACATATTCGCCTTGGCTATGGTGTTTTCCGTAAAGGGGGGCGCAGGCAATGATCTGCCCGCCGGTCTCAACCGTAAGATGATGTGGATGCCAGCCGCTTTGCCCGCCAACGCTGGCGGAACGTTCCAGGGCCGAAAGGAAACGATGCGTTGTAAACGGGTCAATGGCGCGGCCATTCTCAGCCTCAGCCTCAGCCTCAGCCTCAGCCTCAGCCTCAGCCTCAGGGCAGGCACAGGCATCCCACGCCCGCGCGGAAATGGACGCAAGGCTGGGGTGGCTGCGGATCTCGACCTGAGTTTCTGTGTTCGCGGATTCAGTCACCGGCGTATTGGGGCAGGTGGCGCGGTTTTGGTCAAGCCTCATAGCCCTCAAATGTGATATTGTCGGCGACAGCACGCACGGCCTCCTCGACCTCTTGCGACCGAACAGTCCAGCAGAGGATCGGTGTTCCGGCGTCCTTCAACCGCGTCACGGCCGGGTTGGACAGGTCATCCACATCATGACTGATAAAGCTTGCGCCAACACGGTCAAAATCGGGGATGTTACGCAGATACTTTCGGGTGGCTGCGGGCAAAAAGGGCCAGTCGCCCTGTAAGTAGGCGCAAGTGGTCAGCCCTAATGGCAAATCATCGCGGTTCCGGGCAAAACGGGCCACTGAGTTTGGATTGAATGACATGATGGCCACCTCCCCATCGTACCCCTTCAATTCGCGCGCGGCGACCTCTTCCAAATCCCCGGTGCGCGGCCCCATGGCCCCATCTTGGTCTTTGATCTCGACCAAAAGTGGCACCCGGCCAGCAACCAGATCCAGCACTTCGGCGAAGGTGGGAATGCCCTCATCCCCACCCAGCAAGGCCATTTTTCTTAAGGTATTAGCATCGACCTGCCGGATTGCCCCCTTACCGTCGGCCAGCCGCGCAAGATCATAGTCGTGAAAGACCATGGCCCGCCCATCCTTGGATGGTTGCAGGTCAATCTCAATGCCATAGCCGCGTTCAATCGCCGCCCGGATCGCCGCGCGGGAGTTCTCTGGCCGCCCGGCTGCCACGTCGTGAAACGCGCGGTGGGCAATGGGTGTGGTCACGAATGACTGAGGCAAAGCCGTGCGAGAGGTCTCAGGCAGGGAGGATTGGGTCATTTAATCTGAAAAATCCCTTCGATTTCAACAGCGACACCAAAGGGTAGGCTTGCGGCAGAGACCGCCGAACGGGCGTGACGCCCCGCCTCACCCAGGGCTTCGACCATGAAATCTGATGCGCCGTTAATAACTTTGGGTTGATCGCCAAACTCGGCAGTTGAATTTACAAACCCAACCAGTTTTACGACGCGCACCACGCGGTCCAAATCGCCCCCACAGGCGGCTTTGGCTTGGGCCAGCAGACCAATGGCGGAGGTTTTGGCGGCGGCAGCACCCTCTTCTGCGGTCATTGTTTCGCCCAGTTTTCCGGTGATGAACACGCCATCCGCCATCGAGATTTGACCCGAAACATGCACCAGATCACCGACCTGTACAAAAGGCACGTAATTGGCCGCGGGGGCCGGTGCGTCGGGCAGGGTCACACCCAGTTCAGCAAGACGTTTTTCAAATCCGCTCATGTCACATTTCTCCTCTTTCCTGACCGGACGCTAGCCCGGTTCTGGCGTCAGTGAAAGGTCAAATGCGCCGTTTATCTTTCGCGAAACGCCTTGTCGAAATATCCGCGTAGCGGCTCGATCAGATAGGCAAGGGGGGTCTGATCCTGCGTGCGAATGAACCCGGTGGCGGGCATGCCCGGCAGCAAAGCCGTGCCCTCGGGCAGTTTTGCAAGCTCGCCTTCATCCAAGTGGATTTCGGTGCGGTAAAAACTGACACCTGACCCTTCATCGGTAAAGGCATCGGCGGATAATTTGGTAACATGGCCGGTCAAGTCGGGGGTATTTCGCGCATCAAATGCGTTGAATTGCAGGCGCACTTGTTGCCCCACAAAGACCTGATCGACGTGGATCGGGTCAACCTGTGCCGCGATCACCAACGGGCGATCCTGTGGCACCAAAAACATTACGGGATCCGCCGCGCGGATCACCGCACGTTCAGCAAAAACACGCATGCCCAATACGATGCCCGACACAGGGGCGCGCAGATCCAGCCGGTCCAGGGTTTCGATCAAGCTCAATCGTTGTTCTGCCAAATCCAAACGGGAATTTTCCAGATCGCGCAACTCGGTCATCGCTTCTTCGCGGCGCTGCGCAGAGAGCTGGGTGATGTTCAGATCAATTTCGGTTATCCGCCCTTCTGCCTCGGCTCGTGTGGCGGCCAGCTCGCCAATGCGCCCCAAGAGCCCTGCCTCTTCTCGTCGCAAGGCCAAGACGCGGCTGGCTTGGGCCAAACCTTTCGCCAAGAGTGTCTTTTGGTTCTCAAGCTCTTCGCGGATCAGTACCAACTGTTTATTCATGGCCTCCTGTTGGGCATTCACCCCGTCGATCTGGGCCCGAATTTGCCCTGTTCGTTTGCTCAATTGTTCTGCTTGTGTAGCCAAAGTATGAGCGCGCGATGTGAACAGGCGTTCTTGGCCTTTGATCAAAGATGCAATTTCTGGCCGCGCCTGCGCAGCGCTGTTCAGCTCGTCTGGAAAGCTTGGTGCTGACGTGCCATCACGTTCCGCCGCGAGGCGTGCGGTGCGGGCCAGAAGTTCAAAATATTGGCCTTCCACCACATTCAGGCGCGATTGCAACAGGGTGCTGTCAAGCCGGACAAGCACGTCGCCGGCAGCAACCAAATCTCCCTCTTTTACCGAGATTTCCGAAACAACCCCGCCGTCGGGGTGCTGCACGACCTGCCGGTTTTGGTCTACCTCGATGGCGCCCGCAACAATCACGGCGCCAGAGATGTTGGTCATCACAGACCATGCCCCAAATCCGCCGACCAGCAAGGCCAATGCGAGAAATCCAATGGTTAGGGGCGTGCGGGCAGAGAATTCTTGGTTTGCCACTAATTCATTCCCCCTTGGCCTTTGGATTGCTGGATTTGTCTTGCGTTCTGTACATGTTCCGCGAGGATTTTGTCGCGCGGGCCAAAGCCGCGCACCATACCGCCATCGAGCATCAAGAGAACATCACATTCCGCAATTGCTGCTGGGCGGTGGGCCATAATAATCACTGCGCCACCTGTCGCTTTGACCGTGCCAATGGCCCGATTCAGCGCAAGTGTGCCTTCGTTATCTAGGTTAGAATTGGGTTCATCCAGAACCAATAGAACAGGCGACCCATAAAGCGCGCGCGCCAATCCCACCCGCTGCATTTGCCCGCCGGACAACATGCCGCCGCCGCCGGACACTCGCGTATCATACCCGTCTGGTAGGCGCAGGATCATGTCATGGGCATCCGCGCGACGTGCGGCTTCGACCACTTTTTCATGATCTGGCGCCAAAGACAGTCCCGCGATGTTCTCAGCGATGGTGCCATCGAAAAGTGAAATCCGTTGCGGCAGGTAGCCGATATGTTTGCCAAGGGTGGCGGGGTCAAACTGTTCGAGTGCAGCGCCATCAAGCCGGATTTTCCCGCCAGCAGGTCGCCAGACGCCGGTGATCACCCGTGCAAGGGTGGATTTTCCCGCGCCCGACGGGCCAATCACGCCCATCGCCTGACCAGGTTTGAGTTCAAAATTCACCATGCGCAGTGTGGCACTGCTTTGTCCCGGCGGCACCACGGTTACGTTTTCAGCGCGCAGATGCGCTTGTGGTCGTGGAAGCTCCATCCGTTTCGGATCAGGGGCAATCTCGCCCAGCAATTCAGACAGATCGCGCCAGCCACTGCGCGCCCGTTGTACCACCTGCCACTGGCCGATCAGCAGATCAATAGGTGCGAGAGCGCGGCCCAATAGGATTGAGCCTGCGATCATGGCGCCGGGCGACATTTCGCCCTTAAGCGCAAGATAGGCCCCAAGGCCGAGCATTGCGGATTGCAAAAACAGCCGAAATGTCTTGGACAGGGCGGTGAATTGCCCCAACCGATCCGTTGCCTGTACCCCCTGCGTCAAGGCTTCTTCTCGGGCAAGATGCCAGCGGTCATAGGCGGCGTCTTGCATGCCAAGGGCGCGGACCATTTCCGCTTCGCCATGCAATTGCGCGGCCATATGTTCCGCGCGCAAACTTGCGGCATTTGCTTGTGCGACCGGAGGACTGGTTGTGATTTGGTTCAGGATTGTAATCGCGATTAAAACCGCCCCGCCGGAGACGGCCAAAAGGCCCAGCCATGGATGGAAAATTGCGATGGCCAGCAAAAAGACAGGCGTCCAGGGAACGTCGAAAAAGGCGGTGAACACAGGGCTCGCCAGCAGTTTCTGCACCGCCTCCAAATCACGTAAACTGTTACTACGCGCTTGTCCCGGGGTCGCATTTGCAGCCCGGCGCAAGGTGGCGGCAAATACGCGACGTTCTAACCCCACCTGAAACCGTGCGCCAGCCCGTGCCAAAACGCGGTTTCGGGCGAAATCCAACACGCCCATCATGGCAAAAAGAAACCCCATCAGGACGGTCAATCCGATCAAAGTTTCTACGCTGCGCGATCCCAATACGCGATCATAGACCTGCAGCATATAAATCGGCCCGGTCAGCATTAGAATATTTACAAACACCGAAAATATGCCTGCGGATGCAATCAACCATGAGGCCTTGCGCCGCATCACCCGCAACTCTTCTTTGCCGTTTTCTAATTTAGCCTGTCGCATGGGACCCCGGTTTTTGGTTTATTTTGCATAACGATGTTAATTTTCGGCAAAAATCCGCGTTTTCTCGTTCAGTTCTGTCGCCAAATAGCCACAATAACAATTGCAAACCTGATACCCTCTGGGCATTCGCCCGTCATCCATTATGTGTCAGGCAACGCGTAAACCATCTGAAAGATGCGGAATGTCGCCGGGATGACCGGGGGGAACCGCCGAGCTGCTAAATATGAAAAAGACCACCTTGATTGCTATTGCCGTGCTGACCGTGCTGGGAGCCTGTGCAAAAGCACCGGCGCCAACGGGTTATGATGATCCACATGAGGCACAGAACCGACGGACCTATGGCGCCAATATTGCGCTGGATCGGGCTTTGATCAGCCCGGCCGCGGATACCTATGGTCAGGTACCAAAACCGGTGCGCAATTCGGTTGCCATGTTTGCGGAAAACGCGAGCCTGCCGGGCGTGGTGGTCAATAAGCTCTTGCAAGGGCAGGTTGACGATGCGGTCCACAATGCGGTGCGCTTCTTGTTCAACTCGACGCTCGGCCTGTTGGGTTTGTTTGATGTAGCCAGCGAAATTGGTCTGGAAGAGCGCAGCAGTGATTTCGGCGAGACCTTGCATGTTTGGGGTGTGCCAGAGGGTGACTATGTGGTGCTGCCCTTCTTTGGTGCGTCAACCGAGCGGGACGGGCTTGGCATTCTGGGCGATTTCGTGCTGAACCCGCTCAGCTATGTTTTGCCGACCGAAGTGCGCCATCTGCCGAAAGCCGCTTGGGTGGTGTCAAAATTCGGTGATCGCTACGATTTTGCCGATAGTGTTGATAGTATTCTTTATAGTGATGGCGATGGCTACGGCACGCTGCAACTCTATTACCTCGACAGCCGCCGGTATGAGCTGGGGCAAGTGGTCGAGGATAATGAACTGGATGATTTGTACGATGCATATGGTGGGTAAAGTGATGATGAACCGACGCATGATGATGGGTCTTTTGGCGGGCGCAATGGCGGCCCCAGCGACTGCTTTGGCCGCAATCTCTGGGGCCCAAGCGGAAACCCTGATTGGTAAAGTGGTGGGCGATATTAATTCGATCATCAATTCCGGCGCAGCCGAGGCCAAGATGATTTCACGTTTCAAAGGTGTTTTCACCAAATATGCTGATGTGAATTTCATTGCTCTGTCAGCACTTGGAGTGGACGGGCGCAGCGCGACAGCCGCGCAGAAAAGCGCCTTCACCAAGGCGTTCACTGGCTATATTTCGCAACGCTATGGCAGCCGCTTTCGGGAATTCGAGGGTGGGCAGATCGAAGTGGTCAGCACCAAAGAAGTGAAAAACCGGTTCGAAGTGCTGACAATGACCAAGCTTAAGGGCAAATCGCCCTTTGATGTGGTGTTCATTGTTGCGGCGAAAAATGGTAAGTTCATCGACATGCAGGTCGAAGGCATTTCGATTGTGAAATCTGAACGCAAAGAAATTGGCGCGATGTTGGACAAGCGCAAGGGCGACTTGGATCTGTTGATCAAGGATCTGTCCAAGTTCTGATGTGCGCGGCCCCTGGGGGCGCGAAGAATCAGCACAGGTTAAAGAAATCGTCAGCCCGGTCCCAACGGCACTGGGGTTTACGTCAAGGTAAGGCCTGCAAAACCTCAGCGCGAATTGTGCTGGGGTTTTTCGTTTCAAACCGACAAATTCACCATAGCACCGGGACAGATCAGCACGTTGACGTGTCTTAGAGGCGTTTTTACTTGCCATATAGGGCTGGTGGTTTATCCGTTTCCGGGACCAACGAAAAAGCAGGCGCATGAAAGATACACCAGACCACCCGCTCAATAGCGAAACCCTTTCCGCACGTGAATGGGTGAAAACCTTGGCCAATTACCGTGAACCAGATGCATTGCGCAGCAGCTTTGAGCTGGGTGTGACGTTCATCCCCTTCATTGCACTTTGGGTTCTGGCATGGCTGTCCCTTTCTGTTAGCTATTGGCTGACCTTTGGGATTTCGGTTCTGAATGCCGCGTTTCTGTTGCGCCTTTTCACGATCCAGCATGATTGCGGGCATGGCTCGTTCTTCAAACATCGCGCTGTGAGCGATTGGGTGGGCCGGGTGATTGGTGTGTTGACGCTGACCCCATATGATGTCTGGCGCCGGACCCATTCGATCCACCACAGTTCGGCGGGCAATCTTGGTAAACGTGGTATTGGTGACATCCATACGATGACCGTTGCGGAGTATGAAGCTCTGACCCCGTTCCACCGCTTGATGTACCGCCTCTATCGCAACCCTGTTGTGCTGTTTGGCTTTGGCCCAAGCTATCTGTTCCTTTTGCAAAACCGCCTGCCGGTTGGGCTGATGAACAGCGCACGTTATTGGATCAGCGCCATGGGGACCAACCTGTCGATCTTTATTGCGATCGCCGTGATTTGGTATTTTGGCGGCCTGTCGGCTGTGTTCCTGATTTTCCTGCCCTCCACTTTGTTGGCGGCGACAGGGGGCATGTGGCTGTTTTATGTGCAGCATCAGTTTGAAAACACGACATGGAAAGAAGACGAAGATTGGCAGTTGCATGATGCGGCCCTGCATGGAAGCTCGCATTACGTGCTGCCGCCGGTTCTGCAATGGTTCAGCGCCAATATCGGCATCCACCACGTGCATCACCTGTACAGCCGCATCCCGTTTTACCGCCTGACCGAGGTGCTTAAGGATCACTCCGTCTTGGCACAGATCAACCGCATGACCATCCGTGAAAGTTTTGCCTGCGCGCGTCTGCATTTGTGGGATGAGAACAGCAAGCAACTCCTGTCTTTCCGTCAGGCTCGTCAGCTTTACGGCTGAGACCCCCGCACCATAGGCGTGTCGAAAGACAATGGAAAATCCCGCTGCCCGCGCCGCAGCGGGATTTTTTTGGTTAAATTCCGGCAAAGTTTCGATTTGCAATCTATTACCTTTTGCGGGAGTTGCGATGGTAATGCTCACCCCTTAAGAGAGACCTGTTACATATCGGTATTGCCGGAGATTTCTTATGGACCGCTTCTTTATTCACATTATCATTCTTCCAGAAATGACGCTTGCCGTCATCGGGATTGGCATTTTTGTACTGGGCGCTCTGCTGGCGACTTGGCGTCTGACAGTGACCCGATCCATGGGGCGTATCGCTTATCTGTGGGTGTTGGCAGGTGTTTCTTTATCGGCAACCCTTCTCCAGCTAGGCTGGTTTGCCTCTGCCATCGCGGCTGATGTTGGTGCGCTTTGGTTGTTAGCGAGCGGAATATTTGCCAGCATTGCTGGATTGGGTGCGGTGTTGTACTGGGCGTCTGCGGCCCGGTCGAACCATGTGGTGGGCGAAACCAAATATGCCTGGATGGGGTTTGTGCCGATCGCCAGCCTTGTCTTGATGTTGGCAGGCCCGGCCAAAGATCAGCGAAATGCAACCCGTCCCAATTGGATGATCCGTTATCTACGCAACCCGATTTTGGTTCTCACAGGGCTTTCTGCGTTGGCCACCGGGCAAATTTTAACGCGTGTGATTGAAGAGAACCCGCCGTTTGATCTTCCAAATAGCGGCGCCTTAAGTGCCCTTGTTTCAAGCACCATGACGGTCGAAGAATTCTTTTTAAATGAAAGCGTGGCCATTCGGCCCGCGCTGCCGATCAAGATTGATGATTTTATCTCGTTAACGCGCGTAAATGCGCGGGAGAAAACGCTGGAGTTCACTTACCAATTGTCAGAAATGATCCCTGACCTTGGTCAGGAAACCGAGCAACTTCTCGCCATAGAACAATGCTCGGAAGAGTATTTTGGCGCAGAAATTGGCCGTGGTGGGAAACTCATTTTCACCTATCTCGGACCGAACGATGAGCCCATCAACCGTTACGTGATCGATGCTGAAGATTGCTCAGCCTGATTTTATCAGTTGAAGATCCGAGGCCGGAGGTTCCCGCCCTAATTCCCCTGCCCAAAGATCGACCGCAGGGTATTGACGATGATGTTCTCAACCGCGTCCTGCAAATTATTGCCGTTCTGTGATGGGGCTGTGGCCCCACCATTTGGGTCAGAGGAAAACACCTCGCCCTCAAACCGGGGGGACGCGCCGGGGCGGATCATCGGTAGGGGGCGGGGGGGCAGCCCTTCATGGATCTTGGCCATCGCGTGCTGCCAAACCTCGGCTGGCAAGCCACCACCGGTGACGCCTTTCAGGGGGGTGTTATCGTCATAGCCCATCCAGACACCGGCCACATAATCAGCGGTAAACCCAATGAACCACGCATCTTTGGCCCCTTGGGTGGTGCCAGTTTTCCCGGCCACTTCGCGCCCTTCGATGCGGGCGCGATGACCGGATCCAACCTCAACCACTTGGTTCATCATATAGACGAGTTGCTCATCGGCCGATTTGGAAATCACCCGTTCGCCCATGCCGCCGGTTTGCGTCATCAACGGTGAATTATCCCCTACCAGCGACAATTCCGTCAGCCCGTAAGGCGTGACCGAACGGCCACCGTTCAGAATGCCCGCATAGGCGCCTGTGGTTTCCAGCAATGTGCTTTCGGACGCACCTAATGCAAGCGCTGGCCCATCCGCGAGATCGCTATCAATGCCAAACATCGACGCCACGGTTTTCACCGCTTCACGCCCGACAGCCTCTGACACTTTCACCGCAGGGACGTTCAGGGATTTCGACAAAGCCTCGGTCAGGCTGACATTGCCATAATGCTTGCGGGTATAGTTCTTGGGGCACCATTCACCGGATCCCGCCACATTCAGGCAATAGGGTTCATCGAGCACAAAGTCATTCCAGCTGTAACCAAGATCCAGTGCCGCCGCATAGACAAACGGCTTGAATGACGATCCGGTTTGGCGATTGGCTTGGGTTGCGCGGTTGAAGGCGCCCGTGACGCGCATGTCGCGTCCGCCGACCATGGCGCGCACGGCGCCATCCGCACTCATCACGACAATCGCGGCCTGTGCTTCGGACCCGTCGCGCACTTTATTGGCAAAGACCCAGTTCACCGCCGCTTCGGCTGCGGTCTGGATTTCAGGGTCCAGTGTTGACTTGATCACCACATCTTCGGTCGTTTTACGGGTCAGGAATGCGGGCATATCGCGCATGATCCAATCGGCGAAATATCCCCCCGCCTGCGCCTTGGCCGCTTTGGACAAGGTCGCCGGGCTGGCCTGAAAATGGGCCTCTTCCTTGGTGGTGATATAGCCCTGTTCGCGCATCAATCGCAGCACTGTGGCGGCGCGATCCTGTGATCTCTTCAGATTATTGGTCGGCGCATAGACAGAGGGTTTGGGCAGCATCCCTGCCAGCATTGCCGCCTGTGCAGGGTTTAGATCTGCCGCTGGAATGGCGAAATAGCGCCGTGACGCGGCATCAAACCCGTGTGATCCCGCCCCCAGATAGGCCCGGTTCAAATAAATCGTCAGGATTTCCGCCTTGGAAAACTTCGTCTCCAACGCCATTGAATAGACTGCTTCTTTCACCTTGCGCCACAAAGACCCCTGTCGGCAATCGGCCTCATAGGCGGCCTCATTCTCCCATGTGTCGGCATCATAAGGCACGCCAAGGCACAATAGTTTGGCGACTTGCTGGGTCAGTGTTGAACCACCATTGCCCGACAATGGCCCGCGCCCGGCCTGCATGTTGATGCGCACCGCAGAGGCAATACCGCGTGGGCTTACGCCAAAGTGGCTGTAAAACCGCTTGTCCTCTGACGCGACAACAGCGTTTTTCAGATGGGGGCTGACGGTTTCTGTTGTGACCGTGCCGCCGCGCTGATCGCCGCGCCAAGCGTATACATCGCCGTAGCGGTCCAAGATCGTCACCGACCCCTTGGCGCGTCCATCAAGCATTGTGTTTAAATCCGGGAGCGTTGAGGCCACGTAGAATACGGAGGCCGCAATGATCAATGTGACCACAACAGCTCCCTTCCACATCAAGCGCCAGATCATCCTCAGCACCCACATCACAAAATGCACGGGCCACATCAGGATGTTCCCACCGCCACCGCCGCCACGTTTTGGTGCAGGGGATCGACGCTTATCCGTCGTTTTTCGCGCTGCGGGCTTGGCGGACGCTTTAGACGCAGTTTTTTTGGCGGGCTTTTTCGCCGCGCTTGATGCGTTGGGATAGCGTTGGTCCGCCACCAAGGTGGGGCGTTTGCGGCCGGATTGGCTCATGGTCTCAATTTCCAGATCTGCTCGTTGATCACAGGGTAACGAATCATATGGGGGCTGTGTAGCCCGATCCCCACCTCCGCGCGAGAATTCGCGGTGTTTCCCCCGGTTCTTCGCGTAATTCCGCGTTCTTTCCCGCTTAGGCAGGGCGCATTTGGCTAAAGCTGAGCGCCTAATAAACAGGCAGACCCATTTTGCAGGCGCAGCATTTTTGCGCAGCGCCGGTTTTCTTCCTTTAGATTTGACGTTTTTCACCTCCTTGCTCTGCCCAATCCCATCCGTCTGCGCCCCGATAGGGACAACCAGACACACAGACCAAAAAGGAGAATGGCGTGAAACTGATCATCGCAGCGATCAAGCCCTTTAAGCTCGACGAGGTGCGCGAAGCCCTCGTCGCGTTGGGGGTAAGCGGCATGATGGTGACCGAAGTCAAAGGCTTTGGCGCCCAATCAGGCCACACGGAAATTTATCGCGGGGCGGAATATGCCGTGAATTTCCTGCCCAAATTGAAACTGGAAATTGTGGTGGGGGATGAACTGGCTGACGACGTGGTCGCTACAATCGCCAAGGCCGCGCAAACCGGCAAAATCGGCGACGGCAAAATTTTTACATTGGATGTCGCCAGCGCCCTTCGGGTGCGCACCGGCGAAACCGACATGGACGCAGTCTGAGGGGACGATGATGAAACAACTATTGATCACCGCTGCATTGATTGCAGCTCCGGGGTTGGCGCTGGCCGAAGGTGAAACCGCCGCGCAGACCCAATATATCTTAACAACTCTGCTGTTTCTGGTTGGGGGCTTTCTGGTCTTTTGGATGGCGGCTGGCTTTGCGATGCTTGAGGCGGGTTTGGTGCGTTCAAAAAACGTGACCATGCAGCTGATCAAAAACGTGGCACTGTTTTCTCTGGCGGCGATCCTTTACTGGCTGGTTGGCTATGGGCTGATGTATCCGGGGGATGCGTGGATCATTCCGGGTTTTTTAGGCGCGATTGCACCGGCCACATTGGAAGCGGTTGGCGTGGGGGCTGACGGCGTTGATGTGGGTTATGCCTCTGTTGGATCGGACTTTTTCTTTCAGCTGATGTTCTGTGCAACGACGGCGTCGATTGTGTCTGGCACTTTGGCTGAACGCATCAAACTGTGGCCGTTCCTGTTGTTTGTGCTGCTTCTGACCGGCGTGATTTACCCAATTGAAGCGTCATGGAAATGGGGCGGTGGCTGGCTTGACGGCTTGGGCTTTCAAGACTTTGCAGGCTCAACCCTTGTGCATGCTGCCGGTGGATTTGCCGCTTTGGCTGGGGCTTTGGTTCTGGGGCCGCGATTGGGGAAATATAAAGGCGGTCGCGTTGTGCCCATGCCGGGGTCAAACCTTGCGCTGGCCACTTTGGGGACGTTCATCCTGTGGCTTGGTTGGTTTGGCTTTAACGGTGGGTCACAATTGGCCATGGGCACCATTGGCGATGTCACGGATATCAGCCGCATCTTTGCCAACACCAATATGGCGGCCGCATCCGGCGCGATTGTGGCGCTGGTGCTGACCCAAGTGTCCTTTGGCAAGCCTGACCTGACCATGGTCTTGAACGGCGCATTGGCTGGCCTCGTGTCGATCACGGCAGAACCTTTGGCGCCAAGCCTTTTCCAGGCTCTGATCATCGGCGGTATTGGCGGTGCGATTGTGGTCTATGCGGTGCCGATGCTCGATAAGCTCAAGATTGACGATGTGGTTGGGGCGATCCCGGTTCACCTGATCGCGGGCCTTTGGGGTACAATGATTGTGGTCTGGACCAATGGGGATGCGACGATCCTGAAACAGCTCACGGGCTTTGCAGCAATCGGCGGCTTCACCTTTGTCGTCAGCTACATTCTGTTCACCGTGATCAAAGGTACCGTTGGACTGCGGGTGGATGCGGATGATGAGATGCGCGGATTGGATGTGGCTGAGCTGGGCATGGAAGCCTATCCCGAGTTCACCAACAGCTGATTAGACCGAATAACGCCGCGCAACCTGCGCGGCGTTTGCCTTCGGCGAGGATATTTGGAACAAGAAAAAACCAAAACCGCATCGAAGGGGACGTAAGTCCAACAGGAAAAGGGGACGCGGTTTGCGTCCCCTTTGGTGTTCGGCTCTGGTGGGTGGGTTACACGCCTGCCGCGATGATCGCATCTGCGAGAACGGGAATTGTCGCTTCGTTCAGCCCGGCAATGTTCATCCGGCTGTCGCCAACCATGTAAATTCCGTGATCGACGCGCATTTTCTCAACCTGCTCAGGGCTGGCCCCAAGGCGCGAGAACATGCCGCGGTGATCGGCGATAAAGCCAAAGCGATCAGAGCCCGAGCGTTCGCGCAAGGCGTCCGCCAGTTGTGTACGCAGGCCGAGCATGCCGGTGCGCACCTCTTCCAGTTCCGCCATCCAGTCCGCTTTCAGGCCTTCGTCTTCCAAGATCATGGTCACCAAACGCGCGCCGTGATCGGGGGGGAAGCTGAAGTTCTGACGGTTCAAGTGGGTCAGGTTTTGCTGGGTCACTTTGGCTTGCGCCGCGTCATTAGACACAGTGAATAAAAGCCCCGTGCGCTCGCGGTAGATGCCGAAGTTCTTTGAACAGCTCGCCGCGACCATGGTTTCTGGCACCATCTGTGCCACCAGACGTACGCCTGCGGCGTCTTCTTCCAGACCGTCGCCAAAACCCTGATAGGCAATGTCGATGAAGGGGATCGCGCCTTTGGCCTCGATTAATGTCGCGACCTCTTTCCACTGTTCAACATTCAGGTTGGCACCGGTGGGGTTGTGGCAGCAGCCGTGCAAAAGCACCGCGTCGCCGGCTTTCACACCCTTCAGGTCCTCCATCATGCCGTCGAAATCCACCGCGCGGGTTTCATTGTCGAAATAACGGTATTCCGCCATCGCCATGCCAAGGTGCTTGATGATCGACGGGTGGTTTGGCCAAGTGGGGGCCGACAGCCAGATGGTGGCATCCGGGCTGGCCATTTTGATCAGCTCAACCGCTTGGTGGATCGCGCCGGTGCCGCCCGGTTGGGCCGCCATCGACAGGCGGTCTGTGTCGACAGTTCCACCCAGAACCAGACCCGACAACGCCGTGCCAAACGCAGGATCACCCGCGAGCCCGGTGTAGGATTTGGTGCCTTCCACCTCCCACAGCACCTTTTCGGCAGCTTTTACTGCGCGCATGACCGGGGTCACGCCAAGCGCGTTTTTATAAACGCCAACGCCAAGGTCAATTTTACCTTCGCGCCCGTCTTCGCGGTACATTTGCATCAGCGCCATGATTTTATCGACGGGCTGAGGGTTCAGAGTGTTGAACATCGCGGCTATTCTCCGGTTGCGACTTTCAGGTCATTATACATGCCCCATTCCGACCAGCTTCCGTCATAGACGGCGTGGCGGTCATGGCCAATGCGTTCCAGCCCAAGGGCCAGGATTGCGGCGGTCACGCCTGACCCACAGGACAGGATGGTGGGTTTTTTCAAATCAACATTAGCGGCTTCAAAGGCGGCACGAATTCCGGCCACATCTTTCATGGTGCCATCTGTGTTAAACAGCTCACCAAAGGGAAGGTTTTTCGAGTTCGGGATGTGGCCCGCACGAAGGCCTTCGCGCGGCTCAGGTGCGTCGCCGCGAAAACGTTCAGCGCCGCGTGCGTCAACGATGTCATAATCGCCCAGCTTTGAGGCCGCCGCCACTTGGGTCACATCCTTGATCATATGCGCCTGACGCGACACGGTCATATGGCGATCGCGAATGACGGGGGGCAGATCTTCGATCGGGCGGCCTTCGGCCTGCCATTTGGCAAAGCCACCATCTAGCACCGCGATATCCGTCTTGCCCATCAGGCGAAACATCCACCAAACACGTGCTGCGGAAAACATGCTCATCCCATTTCCGATGCCGTCATAGACAACAACCTGATGCCCGTCGCCGATACCCATCGCCCGCATACGCGACATGAATTTCTCAACCGGTGGCACCATATGTGGCAGGTCTGAGCGCAGGTCGGCAATTTCATCAATGTCAAAATAGCGCGCGCCGGGAATATGGGCGGCGTTATACTCCGCCTCGGCGTCTCGCTCCATATCCGGCATATACCAGCTGGCGTCGATCACGCGCAGATCTGGGTCATTCAGGTGGGTTTCGAGCCAATCGGTCGAAACAAGGGTTTTCGGGTCGCTATGCGGCATAAGAAGGCCCTCTTGTAAAAGTCACTTTATGCCTACAAAGCGACGCGCCGTTAGGCAAGGGAGCTTGCGGAAAATGCGCTGGAAAACGGCGGGGAAGAGCGATCTGGGGGTGATTCTGCGCGGCTTGCCCAAAGAAAAAGGGGGCGCATGGCCCCCTGAACACTCGTTAACAAACAACACCCGGCCCCACCCGGTGTTTCTCTTATTTGGCCATCGCGTTTCTGATCACGCTGACAATGGCCAGAACCACGCCGCCACCAACACCGCCGGACGCAAGTTGACCGATGATGCCCATCAAATCCATGCCGCCACCGGCCAATCCGCCGGCACCAACCATCGACAGGATTTGGCCACCAAGCCCCCCGCCCACGATGCCCGCGATCGAGTTGATCAGCGTGCCTTGGTTGATGGATGACACAGCTTTGCCCGAGACATTCCCGCCAACGGCACCTGCGATAAGGCTAATCAGTAATTCCATGTTCCCCTCCTGAAATGGACCCGAGCTTGCGCTCTTATGGTCCTAGAACACAGGAGTTGAGGGTTTGAGATAAGGGGAAAACGGCACGGAAAAGAACCATAAGCAGGTCAGATGCTGCTTAGCGTTTAGATTTGCGCGCGTTTGGCCGCCAAAACGGCCCGGTCCAACCCATCGCGAAACCGCGAGCGGTCTGCTTTGGAAAACGGTTTGCCACCGCCTTGGCGAAACGGATCCGCCGCGCGCAGATCTGTCATTAAATCGCGCGTGGCCAGCGTTTGGCCGATGTTACGCTCGGTCAGTGCTTCGCCGTTGGGGCGTAGCACTTGCGCACCGGTCGCCACGCATTTCGCCGCTAAGGGGATGTCGGTGGTCACCACAACGTCCCCTTTGCCCGCACGATCCGCGATCCACATATCCGCCACGTCCGGCCCGTCGGCGACGTATATCATCTCAACCAACGGGTTTTGCGACGGGCGCAATCCGCCGTTTGAGACGAAATAGATCCGCATCCGGTGGCGCGTGGCCACCGCTTCAGCTTCGGCTTTTACGGGACAGGCGTCAGCGTCGATATAGATCGCGGGCTCCTTGGGTACTTCACTCATGCGTAAAGCGCATCCGCGTGGAAGGCGACGTGGTCTTCCATAAAGCTCGACACAAAGTAATAGCTGTGGTCATAGCCGGGCTGCATGCGGAATGTTGCCTCTTGGCGTTTGGCGGCAATGGCTGCGGCCAAAGCTTCGGGTTTCAAAAGATCAAGGAACTGATCTGACGCACCCTGATCAATCAGGACCGGCCCATCAAAGCCCTTGTCCGCCATCAAAAGGGATGCGTCATGTGCGGCCCATTTGGTCTCATCCTCACCCAGATACGCCCCCAATTGCTTGCGGCCCCAATCGGACGCGGTGGGGTTGGCGATGGGGGCGAACGCGGACACTGAGCGGAACCGATCCGTCAATGTCATCGCCATTGTCAGCGCGCCGTGACCGCCCATCGAATGCCCGGTGATGCCTTGGCGCTCGCTGTCCAAAGCAAAATCGTTGAATACCAGTTCTGGCAGATCCTTGACCAGATAATCCCACATGCGGAAATGCTTGGCCCAAGGGTCTTGGGTGGCATTCACATAAAATCCAGCCCCCTGACCAAGGTCATAGGCGTCATCATCAGCCACCCCTTCGCCGCGTGGTGAGGTGTCGGGAAAGATCAGCGCAATGCCTTCGTTTGCCGCCCAAGCTTGCGCGCCTGCTTTGGTCATGGCGTTCTCATGCGTGCAGGTCAGCCCCGACAAATACCACAACACAGGCACCGGACCGTCCAGCGCTTCGGCGGGCTGAAACAGGCCAAAGGTCATGTCCGTTCCGGTGGCTGAAGAGGCATGTTTGTAAACACCTTGGGTGCCGCCAAAGCAGGCATTTTCTGAAAGGGTTTCCATAGGGGTGCTCCTGATTTTCTGTGGGGCAGAGGTAACTATGCGCGCGGGGCAAAGGCAATGGGCAAAGCACGGATCGCAAAAAGGATCATGCCAAGCGCCCATAATGTGCCACCTGCGTGGATAAAGATCATCGGATCATCCGCCCATTCGGCAACCACCCGCAAGACGGCGCCCAGATGCAGGAACACCAAAAGCGCCCGGTCAAGCGGGGTGGCAGTGATGGCGCGCCCTGAATGGCCCAAAAGTGCGCGGAGCATGACGATCACGGTCATGGTTCCAATCGCGCCCGCACCCAGTGCGTGGCGGACCTGCGCAAGGCTGGACAGGTCGGTAAGTGATGCCAGGGCCAATAAGACCATGCTCACAGGCAACCAAAGATAAGCGGCGTGTTGGGCAAACAACAGCGGTTCAGCGATGACCGACCATCCGCGCCAGCGGGCCAGCCGTACGGTCAGGGCAAGGGCAGCCAGAATGGCCACAAAGCCGGTAACCTGTGTCGCTCCAAACAGGATCCAAGTCACGGCCGCGGCGACCGTTATAATCAGGCTGACCCGATCCAAAGGATTGAAACTTGGTGGCAAGGCCGCAATCCCGTGTGCCTTCAACCAGTTGCGGCTGAAGGCTGGTGTCACCCGTCCGCCGATCTGCGCCATAAGCACAAAGGCCAAGGCAAAACCCATGGTCAAACCAAGCTCAGCCTCGACCCATAAAAAGACCGCCTGCGAGGCGGCGAGCAGCATCACCATCACGGCCACCACAAAGTTGCGGCGGTTATCTGACGCGAGCAACTCACGCAGCGCCAGCAAGGAAACGGTGGGCAAAAACGCCACGGCGATCAGCTGAGAGACGAGCGCTTCGGGGGCCACAAATATCAAAATCCGCGCAAGTAACCATAGGGCAAACAAGGCACCAAGTGGCGCGGGCGAAAGCGGTGGGCGTCGGGTCCAGTTGGGGATGGCGGTAAAAAGGAACCCGGCCAATGCTGCCGGTAAATAACCCCAAAGCATCTCGTGCTGGTGCCACGACAAAGGATCCGCAACCAAATCCGCTGCCCCCATGTAAAGCACCAACCAAAGCGGGATCGCGATCCCAGCCAAAAGGCCTGCGGCGGGGAAAAACAGACGATAGGCGCCGGTCAAAAGGATCATACACTCACCCATGCGATAACGGTGGACACGGTTAGGATCGACGCAAGGGTCGAGACAAGAATGGCGGTCGACACCCGATGCGGGGCCACGCCGTAATGCTGCGCGAGGATATAGACATTGCCCGCCACCGGAAGGGCAGATGCTGCAATCATCACGCCTGCGGGATAGGCCGCGACGTCAAAGACCACAAGCGCGAAAAAGGCGACCAGCGCGGGGTGCAGCACCAGTTTCGCAAAGCTGAGCCAGCTGGCGACGGAAAGGCGCTCGGCCGATTTGATCGCCAAGGACGCGCCAATGGCAAAAAGGGCGCCGGGGGTGGAGGCGCCCGCGAGGATCTCCAAAAACCGATCAACAGGGCCGGGCAGCGCCCAACCCGTGGCCGACCATAAGAACCCCAATCCAATTGAGACGATCATGGGATTGGTGGCCAGCCCCTTGGTGATGGTGGCCAGTATCGCGGGGCTGATGCGCCCATCGCGAGAGCCGGTGATGAGGATCACAATCAGGCTGCCAAAGAGGAAAAGATCAACCGCCAACACCAACATGACCGGGCCAATCGCCGCCTCGCCCAGCAACAGCGCCAGCATGGGAACACCAAGAAAGCCGGTGTTGCCGATCACAGCACATTGCGCCTCAACGGCGGCCTCTTCGACGCCCACTTTGCGCAACAGGGCAATGGCCGTGGCGATGACATAAAGCACACTACCGCCAGAGGCATAGGCCCAGATAAAGGGCCAATCCAGCACCTCTTTCAACGACAGGTTGGCCGCAAACCGAAAGAGCATTGCTGACAGCGCGAAATAGAACACAAATCGGGTCAGATAGGCGGTGGCTTCTGGCGGAAAGAACCCGCGTGCCGCCGCCCCAAAGCCAAGACCGATAAGGGCAAAAAACGGTAGGGTTTGCAGCAAGACGTCAATCATCTGCGGGTTGCACCTTGGAACAGAGGATGGGCATCAGTCATCCACGCGACTTTGGCGCATCAAGCAATTCAACCTCAATAAAGGCGCAGTCAAAGTCATTGTCGCTGATCACGTCATGCTCAACACCCAGTTCGCGCCAGTACGGCACACCAGTTTTCAACTCGGCCAAGATGACCTCATCCCCCGGCAATTCAATGCGCAGGACACCGTCAAACATCGGCACCACAACATAGTCATACTCATGCCGGTGCCACCCCGTGCGCGCACCTTTGTGTGGAAACCGCCATTCGGTCACACGCACCCGGTCGTTCAAGATCTGCTCGGTTGGAATTGCGGTGCAATCAGCGGTGGGCGTACACATGAGGCTGTCCTTTCAGGATTTGCCCCATCCAGCATGGGTTGGCGCCCCTTTGCAATGCGCAAATGCGCGCGTGGC
>ATLU01000099.1_pt1 | contig 31929 bp, 33 predicted proteins | sample 178751 | NCBI WGS metagenome assembly ATLU01 (sample SAMN02211837, study PRJNA209200) | bioreactor metagenome | isolation source: day 23 sample from continuous culture bioreactor inoculated with sediment... | place: Germany: Wadden Sea | collected 2011
CAAACTTTGACCAATTTGGCCGCACTTCCGGTGGAAGTCAGAACGGATAAAAACCACTTGGGTCATCCCATTCCCGAAACGCCAGAATGTCATCAGCGCGTTTTACTGTCGTGTTTTCACCAAGTTCAGCTTGCCAAAAAGTATCAGCAGGCACTTCCTGCGGCTCGATGACCTCATTGCCAGTCGAGAGATGCTGGGTTCCTGACCATTCTATGACATATTTGGGTTTAGAGAGTTTTTCCCGGATCAACCTGTTGAGGTGCTTATCTGCGCCACCATATCCAAACAAAATAATTTCCTCAGACTCGTCAATGGCCTTATCCAACATTCGCCAATACAAGGACAACACATCTGATCTTTGTATCAAATGCGGCTTGAGTTCTCCGTCCGAGAGGATGATGTGCCGCGCGCTTTGAGGGGTGTGATCTTTCAACTCATTTCGTTTTAGTTTTTTCGTTTGCCCATCTTCTTCTACAAATAAGGGGCTACCATGAAGATGAAGGTAGAAACCGAAATCGTTGTCCGGAGGTCGCTCAAAATGGTTTCTTCCAAAACCAGCAGCTCTATATCCGTCACTTAGATCGGTCTTCCAGGGCTGTCGCTTGCAATTTTGGAAGGTTTCCCCATCGACTTCCTGTTCTTCATTAAATGCAGAATAAAACAGCGTGTCGTAGTTCAATGTCGCAATGTGAGAGCGTGTCTTAGAGATGAATGGAATGAGCCCATTTCTGAATTGGACAAACCTCTCATCATCCTGAAACTCTTTTGAATTCTCATTCAATTGACGCGCTACGTTGTAAATGTACTTTGCAATTGCGGTTGGAAAATTCTGAGCCGTGTCTTGAAACCAGTTTCCAAGATTGTCGTCACCAACCATCCCGGAAATAAGTTCATGTCCAAACTGCACAATCTGCGCGCCCATGAGTTGCGCCTCATCGGAGGGCCCAGTCGTTTCATCAACACCTTTGAGGCAATCTGCTACTAGCCTCTGCTCGTCTTTTTCCTTCTCTGAATCACCATAGTTCTTCCAAACCATTGGCATAACTTTTTTCAAATCAAACTTGTCGGGGCGAGCGCCATACCCACACCGTTTCCAAAAATAATCAGCTTTCTGCCCATTTTCCCCTCAAACGAAATTTCTCGAAATCAATACACCTTTTGCGATAGCTGCATTTAGGATCAAACCGCGCCGTTGTCGACGCCATAAACAAAAAAACCCCGACCAGTGGCCGGGGTCTATGGTCTTTCTGCAGGCGCGGCTTAAAGTTGCGCCAGCACCTCGTCTGAGGCTTCGAAATTGGTGGTCACACGCTGTACGTCATCGTCGTCTTCCAGCGCATCGACCAGCTTCATCAGCTTTTCCATGCCCTCCAGATCCAGCTCGGTCGACATGTTCGGTTGCCAGATCAGTTTCGTGGATTCTGTTTCGCCCAAGACCGCCTCTAGCGCGGTGGACACGTCATTCAGGTCGGTGTCAGCACAGATGATCCGGTGACCGTCTTCGGTGGTTTCACAATCCTCAGCGCCAGCCTCGATCGCCGCTTCCATCACGGTGTCGGCGTCGCCCACGTCCAGGCCATAGTTCACTTCGCCTTTACGGTCGAACATAAAACCCACCGACCCGGTTTCGCCCAAGTTCCCGCCGTTCTTTGAGAAGGTCGAACGTACGGTCGACGCGGTGCGGTTTTTATTGTCGGTCATGGTTTCAACAATGACCGCCACGCCGTTGGGGCCGTAACCCTCGTAACGGATTTCGTCATAGTTTTCAGCATCGCCGCCAATGGCCTTTTTGATCGCGCGATCAATCACGTCTTTCGGCAAAGATTGGCTTTTGCCCTCTTTCACGGCCATCCGCAGGCGTGGGTTCTTATCCGGGTCCGGGTCGCCCATTTTCGCGGCCACGGTGATCTCTTTTGCCAGTTTGGAAAAGAGCTTCGAGCGCAATTTATCCTGACGCCCTTTGCGGTGCTGAATATTTGCCCATTTTGAGTGGCCAGCCATGGCGACCTCCATCTGCTTTACGTTCTATCTATCGGTTGCCGTGTTCAATACCGCAAGGCAGGGGCGAGGTTCAAGGGGGGGGGGCGAGGAGTGCCGTCTGGTTCACATCGGGATTTGGTTATTTCTGCGCGCTGTGTGCGTTCATTTGACGACGTTTCGCGGTCATTTTCAGCCCGTCACGCATATTGCGGCCCAGCAGGGTCAGGTTCATTGCGCCAGCGGCAAGCTCAAGCCCTTGCACCAGATAGAACATGGTATCAAACGCGCCCTGGCTTGCTTTGCTGTTAAGGTAAAACGCTGCTGGCACCAGCACCAACAGGCCCGCGCCCGCAATGATCGGCATGCGTTTTTTCTTGGCCTCAATCAAAGCGCCCCGGCGTTTGGCCCCCAAGGACATGCCGGTTGCGCCAACCACCGCCATCGCGGGCACCATCAGGATCAGCGCGTAAGCGATGGTCTGTTTCACCATTGCCACGGCGGCGGGGCTGCCAAAGATTTCGACGAGAACTGAACTGGTCCAAAAGCTGAGCACGCAGACAAAAGCGATGGTTCCGGCGGCGGCGTGAAATTTCGTTTTCATGGTGTGGTCCTTTTCCTGAGTCGCCATTAATATAGCAAGCTATATATTATTGCATAGCATGCTATGCAAGTGTAATCTTTCCACATGGATTTTCAAAAAAACACCTCAGCCGGATTTCTGATCAATCAGTTGGCCCGGCTCTTCGCGCGCAACCTGCAACAGAATATCGCGGATCTCGGGCTGGTGCTGGGGCAATTTCCAATCTTACTAGAGCTGTGGGAAAAGGACGGGCTGACCCAGAAAGAACTGGTTGCGCGGCTAGATCTGGAACAGGCCACCGTCGCCAACACGCTCAACCGGATGGAGCGCGACAAGCTGGTGCGCCGTGTGAAAGACCTTAATGACGGGCGCGCCCAGCGGATCTGGCTGACCGAGACAGCCAAAGCCCTGGGCGCGCCCGCTTATGCGGCGGCCACCGGGGTGAATAATTCCGCGCTCTCAGCGTTGACTGCCGAGGAACAGACCGCGTTTCTTGCTTTGTCACAAAAACTGATCAACGGGTTGCGGCGCGCGCCATAACCCGCCTCATCCACGGCGTTAAGCCCGCTCATCCTTGGGCGAGCCCATCACCACATGGGTCACGATCTGATGCACCTGCGGCAGGGTACCCAATTTGTCGGTGTGAAAAAGCTTATAGGACACCAGATCTTCGGTCTCGATGCGCAGCAGGTATTCCACCGTGCCAGTGATATTGTGGCACTCGCGCACCTCGTCAAACCGGCCAACCGCGCGTTCAAACCCTTCTTGCGCCGCTTTGGTATGATCGTTCAGCCCGACGGTCACGTAAGCGGCAAACCCCTGTCCCATCGCCGCGGGATCCAGCACCGCGCGATAGCCTTTGATCACGCCGGAGCGTTCGAGTTCCTGCACCCGCCGCAAGCAGGCCGAGGGCGACAGGCCCACGCGGTCCGCAAGCTCTGTGTTGGGCAGGCGACCATCGCGGGACAGTTCTCGCAATATTTTGCGGTTTATTTGGTCAATCTTCGTCATCAATTGCAAAACTAAGCCGTAAGCGCGCAACTTTGCAACCGTGCAGCGTGGGTTTTGCACAAGAATACCCGAACACTTCCTGATTTCGCACAATATTTGGACACCCCCATGCCGACCCTGATGCCTTATGATCTGTTCACCGCTTTTGTGGCCTTCGCCTTTGTGTCCTCAATCACCCCGGGGCCAAACAATCTGATGCTGATGGCGTCTGGCGCGAACTTTGGCTTTCGCCGTTCGGTGCCGCATATGTTGGGCATTGGCCTTGGCTTTACCTTTATGATTGTGTTGGTTGGTGCTGGTTTGATGCAACTTTTCGACGCGTTTCCCGTCAGTTACACGGTGCTGAAGGTGTTCTCGGTGATTTATCTGACGTGGCTCGCGTGGAAAATTGCCCGCGCGGGGGAACCCGGATCTGGCTCCTCTGGCGCCACCCCGATGAGCTTTCTGCAAGCCGCAGCCTTTCAGTGGGTGAACCCAAAAGCATGGGCGATGGCGCTGACGGCAATCTCGGTTTACGCGCCGGACCGGTCGATGCAGGCGGTGTTGCTGGTCGCTGTGATCTTTGGGCTGGTGAACCTGCCGTCGGTGTCCACCTGGACCATCTTGGGGCAGAAAATCCGCGTGATCCTGACCAACCCCACCCGGCTTCGTGCGTTTAATGTAACAATGGCGCTGTTACTGATCGCCTCGCTTTTTCCTGTGATCACCGGCTAAAGAGGCGCGTGGTCACGCAAATTCCCCGCAGGTTTTCGCAACGATACGGTTTCCTCACCCGACACGGCGCGCTATCCCTGTGACATGACCACAGATCAAATCATTCTCTTTTCGCTTTTCGGTGCCGTCTTTGCCATGCTGCTTTGGGGCAAATACCGATATGATCTTGTTGCCTTTTCCGCGCTGATGCTGGGCGTCGTCTTGGGGGTTGTCCCCACCAAGGACGCGTTTTCCGGTTTTGGCCATCCGGCCACGCTGGTGGTAGCTTTGGTGCTGGTGGTGTCCGCCGGATTGGTGCGATCGGGGGCGGTCTTTCTGATCACCCGCACGCTGGTTGATGCCTCACGATCCTTGGGCGCACATATCGCCCTGATGGGCGCGATCGGCGGCATTCTGTCGGCGTTTATGAACAACGTCGCAGCCTTGGCGCTGTTGATGCCCGTCGACATGCAGACCGCGAAAAAGGCTGGGCGCGCGCCGGGGCTGTCGCTGATGCCGCTGTCCTTTGCGACCATCCTTGGCGGCATGGTCACGCTGATCGGCACACCGCCCAATATCATCATCGCCTCGATCCGCGGCGACGCCTTGGGTGAGCCGTTTCATATGTTTGACTTTGCCCCTGTGGGCGGCGTCACAGCACTTGCGGGCCTGATCTTTGTGGCGCTCATTGGCTGGCGTCTGATCCCCCAGCCCGAAGTGGGCAAAGAGGGCGTGGGCGTGATGGATGAGGTGGGCCAATATGTGGCCGAACTGACCGTGCCGGATGAGAGCAAACACATCGGCAAACGCCTGAAAGATCTGGTGGAAACGGCCGAGAAAAACGACGTGGCGATCCTTGGCTTGATCCGCGACGGGGCGCGCCGCTATGGCACCCAGCGCAACACCAAATTGGCCGCAGGTGACACGCTGGTGCTTGAAGCCCGGCCTGAAGCTTTGGACGAATTCCGCGCGGCCCTTTCGCTCGCTTTTGCCGAAGACAAACGCCAGGACAATCTGACAGCAGAGGGCGCGGGCCTGTCGAAAATCGAAGTGGTGGTCCCGGAGAATTCCCGCATCACCGGAAAATCCGCACAGGCGATTGGCCTGAACTGGCGGCGTAATACCGTGCTGATGGGCATCTCGCGCGCGGGCAAACGCATCACCCTGCAAGTGCGCAAAACCGAGGTCCGCCCCGGCGATATCCTTCTGTTGCTGGTGCCCGCGGGCAAAGAGGCCGACGTGGCCGAATGGCTTGGCTGTCTGCCGCTCGCCGAACGGGGCCTGACCGTGACGCAGGACGAAAAGGTCTGGCTGGCGATTGCGATGTTCGCAGGTGCTGTGGCCGCCGCAAGCTTTGGATTGATCTATCTGCCCGTGGCTTTGGGCCTTGTGGTGATCGGCTATGTGTTGACCAAAATCATCCCCCTGTCTGAGATGTACACCCACATTGAATGGCCGGTTGTGGTGCTGTTGGGGTCAATGATCCCGCTGGGGGCTGCACTTGAAACCTCGGGTGGCACCGAACTGATTGCAGGCACCTTGGTGTCCCTGACCGAAGGGCTACCCGCTTGGGCGGTGCTGACGGTCTTGATGATCGTGACGATGACCCTATCAGATGTCTTGAACAACACAGCCACCACCATCGTCGCCGCCCCCGTTGGCATCCAAATGGCGCAAGCTTTGGGCAAGAATCCGGACCCGTTTCTGATGGCCGTGGCTGTGGCCGCCAGCTGTGCTTTCCTCACCCCGATTGGCCATAAGAACAACACCTTGATCCTTGGGCCGGGCGGGTACAAATTCGGGGATTATTGGCGCATTGGCCTGCCGCTTGAAGCCTTGGTGGTTGCCGTTTCCATCCCCGCCATTCTGGTGTTCTGGCCCCTGTAAGCGGTTTTAGTTTTCTTGCCTCCGGCGGGGATATTTAAAGCGTTTCGAATTAAACCTGAGACAGGGATCATTCGAAACGCCTCCCAACATTTCAGTGTTTCGCGCGTTTCGCCCAAAACCGGTGATTCAGGCTTTTCGAAACGCTTTAGGGAAAGAGCAAAAGCGCGCGCCCTTCCTCTTTCTAAAAATATCCCGGGGTGAGCGCATCGCGCGAGGGGCAGCGCCCCTTCTTTATAACGGCCAGATGAACGGGATAATTGCGGACGCCAAAACCCCAATCGAGATGTTAAGGGGGATGCCCACGCGCAGAAAGTCAGAGAATTTATAGCCACCGGGTCCGTAAACCAGCGTATTGGTCTGATAGCCGATGGGGGTTGCGAAACTGGCCGATGCCGCCACCATCACCGCCACCACCAGCGGGCGTGGGTCAAGGCCCAATGCTTGTGCCAACCCAATCGCAATTGGTGTCACCACCACCGCAACCGCATTGTTAGACACCAGTTCGGTCAGCACAGAGGTCAGCAGGTATATGGCCCAGATGATCAGGAATGGCGGCAGTTTGCCCAGCACGGGGGCGACGCCATTGGCAATCATCGCCACTGCACCGGAATGCTCTAATGCGGCGCCTATGCCCAGCATGGAAAAGATCAAGACAAGCAGGCGTCCGTCCACCGCGCCAAAGGCTTCGTCCGCATCAATGCAGCGTGTGACCAAGACCAGCGCCACGGCCAGCACCGCCAGTAAGAAAATCGGGGCGACCCCCAGGCCGGCCAGGACAACCAGACCGATCAACCCAGCCACGGCAACGGGGGCGTGACCCCGGCGAAATTCGCGTTCAGAGGGGTGTGAGACGTCAGCCAGATCCATCTCTTGTGCAAGGCGGCTGAGGTCTTCGGGCGCGCCTTCCAAAAGCAGGGTGTCGCCCACTTTCACCACCAGCTCATCCAACTGGCGACCGATGTTTTGGTTTTTGCGGTGCACGGCCAGCGGGTAGACGCCAAACCGACGGCGCAGGCGCATTTTACCCAGCGCTTTGCCGACCATTTTACAACCCGGCGTGATCAGAACTTCGACCGTGGTGGTTTCCACCGCCGACACCTGATCCACCCGTTTCAGGCTTTTGTCGCGCTGCAATGACAACAGCTCGGTCATCGCGGTGCGCAGCACGACCCGATCGCCGACCCGCAATGTCACCCCGGTCAGATCACGGCGCAACGACATATCGCCCCGCACCACGTCGACCAACCGCACGCCTTCGCGTTTAAAGAGCTGCACGCCCGTGACCTCGCGGCCAATCAAGTTGCTGTCTGGCGGGATCACCGCCTCGGTAAAGAACTTTTTGCGCGATTTATCCCCCCCCAGAAGGGAGGCCATCGAGGTGCGATCTGGCAGGATATTGGGCGCAATAAAATAAAGATACACCATGCCCCAAGCGACCAGAATGATCCCCAGCGGTGTGACCTCAAAAATCGAAAACGGCTCTAGCCCATGGGCGCGGGCCACACCGTCGACCAGCAGGTTGGTGGAGGTGCCGATCAAGGTGAGCGTGCCCCCAAGAATTGCCCCATAAGACAATGGGATCAGCAGCTTAGACGCGGATTGGCCGATCTTTTTCGCCAATTGAACAAAGACCGGGATCATCACAACCACCACCGGCGTGTTGGACACAACCGCAGAAGAGATCACCACAAATCCCATCAGGCTCGCAAGCGCCAGCATCGGGTTTGTCCCCGCCTGCCGTTCGGCGATTTGGGTGAACCACCCAAGCGCACCGGTGCGCACCAAGGCCCCCATCACGATGAACATGCCCGCGATGGTCCAAGGGGCTGGGTTGGACAGCACCGCCAGCGCTTTGTCATAGGGCAGAATCCCGGTGATCAGCATCACCGCAACACCCGCAATGGCCACCACCTCGGTTGGAAAGGTCTCGCGCACAAACAGCGCAAACATGCCCACAACCACCAACAGAGAAATCACCGCCTGCGCGGACTGGCCCAACTCGAAAAAACCCATCTACCGTCCCTGACTTGTTTGTCTTTGCGCCAGTTTTGCCAATTGCTGGCGCGCGGGGCAAGCACGCAATTAAGCAGGGTCGCTTGGTGCCTCGTCGCGCGGTTGCACCAGGAAAAGACCAATGAACATAATGCCCAAGGCCAGCCAGACCCAACCGGCATAGCTTTCATTCAGCAATACCATCGCCCAAAGCACCCCGAACCCGGTGACAAGATAGCTGACTTGGGCGGCAAATGACGCACCTGCGCGCCCCACCAACCAGACATAACCGGAATAGACACAGGCGTGCAGAAGCGAATTGACGACGATCAGCGCCTTGGTGTGATCCCAGCCGGTGAACGGGTCAATCCAGCCTTGGGTGCCAATCGCAAGCACTGCGGCAATGCCCGACCCGACCAGTGACGCCCCTGCAAGGGTCTGGATCGGGTCCAGCCCGGCAGTGCCCCATTTTGCCACCACATTCCCTTCGATCCCGTAAAGCAGTGGCGCAATCAACGCGATGGCGATCCAGATCCAGGCCCCGGATGGCAACGCAGATTGTGGCCCTGCAAGAATAACCACACCGACAAGCCCGACCAATAGCCCCAAAAGGCGTTTAAAATCAAAACTCTCGCTGCCAAGCAACAGAGCGATCGGAAAGGCAAACATCGGCACGACAGCGATAATGATGGCCATGATACCCGCGGGCAAATGCACCAAAGCGGTATAGCTTGCCGCGTTGGGCAAGATCGTGCCCCCCAGCGCAATGAAGACGTATACCGCCACGTGCTGCCGCCCAAACGGCAGGGTTTTCCCGCGCAAAACGGTCATCCCTCCCAGTACAATTGTGCCGATGACCATCTGCCACAGGATGATGCCGAAAGTGCCGTGGCCGGCCTCGACGATGGGTTTGGCGAGCACACCGCTCAGCCCCCAACCCGCGCCCAAAAGCGCCAAAAGACCCAGCAACCGAAACGACATCAGACACCGTCAAGCGGGGTGGATTGCATCAACCGACCGCCTTCCCGCACCATCTGAACGCGCGTGGCCAGACCGGTGCGATCATCAGTTTCCACGTAAAGCCCTGACAGGGTGGCGTCACCATTCGCAGGTTCAAACCGGCCCTTGACCATACCGGTGATAAAGCGGCGCATCGGCTCTTCTTTATTCATACCAATGACCGAGTTATAATCCCCACACATGCCCGCATCCGATTGAAAAGCTGTGCCTTTTTGCAGAATTTGCGCGTCGCCAGTGGGCACATGGGTGTGCGTGCCAACCACGACGGAGGCCCGCCCGTCACACCAATGACCCATCGCCATTTTCTCCGACGTCGCCTCGCAATGCACATCAATCAATGTCGCGTGAACCGCACCACCTAGGGGGTATTTGCGCAGCACCGTATCGACGGCCGAGAATGGATCATCAAAGGCGCGTTTCATAAAGACCTGCCCGAGAACCTGTGCGACCAAAATCTTGCGACCGCGCCCGTCGGTGAACACCTGTGCCCCCGCACCCGGCGCGCCTTTGGCAAAATTCAGCGGGCGGATAATGCGCTTGTCTTGCTCGCAAAAGGTCAGCATGTCTTTCTGGTCAAACGCGTGATCGCCCAAGGTGACCACATCCGCGCCCGCGTCAAACAACCCCTTTGCATGTGAGCCCGAAAGCCCATGGCCCGAGGTGGCATTTTCGCCGTTCACAACCACAAAATCCAACTTCCACGCCTCGCGCAATTTCGCAAGCCGCTCAGTCACCGCGCGCCGTCCGGCCCGCCCCATTACATCGCCAAGAAAGAGTATTTTCATGCACGTAGCCCTAGGACGATTGCCATAAAAGAGCAAGAGGGGCGGTTTTCTCTTTACACGCGAAAAGGGCGCGGGGTAACCAAGCGACCATGTCTGCGATGTTTCGCCTTTTGCTTGCCCTGACGCTGGTCGTTGGAATTGTCCTGCCCAAAGTGGCGGCGGCGGTGCATTTGGTGTTTCCATCTGACGTGATGGTGCTGGTGCTTTGTACCGGGGATGGGTTGGTCACGGTGAAAATTGGTGCCGACGGTGAACCGATATCGGAACCAAAAGTAATCTCCGAGCCATGTGTGATGGCCGTGGCGGTCACACCCGCCGCCCAAGATCTGACCCATTGGCAACGCCTCTCACGCGAATTCACACTGGCCCGCGCTTTGCGCGCTTCTCCCCACCCAATCGAACCACGCTATGCGCGTAAAAAACCAGCCCGCGCGCCCCCATTCCTTTTCGTCTGACCCAAACCTAAACGTCTGACACTTAAGGAAATACTATGTCTACAACTCAAACGGCGGCGCCGGCCGCACGCCCTGCCCTGCGCGGTGGGATGCTTTATCGTCTTGTCTGGAAATGGCACTTTCTGGCCGCCCTTTATGTGCTGCCCTTCATGTTGATCTTGTCAATCTCTGGCGGGATCTACTTGTATAAACCGCAGATCGAAGAAGTAATTTACGCCGATCGGCTGAATGTCGAAGCAACCGGCACCCCCCTGCCCATCACGGAGCAAATCGCCGCCGTGAAAGCCGAATATGGCTTGAAACGCCTGCGCATGATCACCGATCCACTGGACGCAAACCGCTCCACCCTGATTGAATTCAACGACGCGGACAACACGCGGTCATACGCGTGGGTCAACCCCTATACGGCTGAGGTTTTGGCCGTGACCCCACGCGATAAAACCCTGATGCAAATGGTAAAAAAGTTCCATGGCGAGCTTTTGGGCGGATCCTTTGGCACCAAATTCGTCGAACTGGCCGCGCAATGGGCAATTGTGATGATGGTCACCGGCGTGATCCTGTGGTGGCCACGCGGCAACCGCAACTTGAAAGACGCTGTGTCTTTGCCCAAGTCGCCGGGCCGCGCGTGGTGGCGCGAAACACATCTGTTCACCGGCATGCTCGCCGCCGTGTTGATCACCCCGCTGCTGATCTCTGGCCTGCCGTGGACGGATGTTTGGGGCGGTGCGCTCAGTCAGATCCAAAAGCAAACCGGTCAAGAAACAGTAAGCTTGCGGTTTGGCGGTCAGAAACCCAATTCCACTGCCTCAGAAGGCACCACAATTTCCGTGGAACAGGTGGTTCATCTGGCCATTGCCGAGGGGCTGGTTGCCCCGATTGCGGTCAAACCGCCACGCAAACCGGACAGTGCCTATTGGGTGACCTCTGCCTCGCGTATCCGGGCCGAGCAAACCGAGCTTTTGGTGGATCAATACTCTGGCAAAGTCTTGAAACGTATTGAGTTTTCAGAAAACCCCATCATCTCGAAAACCGTCAGCTATGGCATCAGCCTGCACCAGGGGGAGCTTTTTGGCCTGCCCAATCTACTCCTGAACACATTGGCCGCTGTGCTTGGATTTACACTGGCACTTTCAGGGTTCATCGCATGGTGGAAACGGCGCCCCGCGGGCGAACTTGGTGTGCCAAGCGCGCCGGACGCGCGCCTTGGCTGGGGCTACGGCGTGGCGATTTTGGGGATGATGATCCTACTGCCCCTGATGGGCGCCAGCCTGTTGATCGCGCTATTACTGGATTGGCTGCTCTTTAAGCGCCTTGGCTGGTTCAAAGGTGCGGATGTGCAACCGGCCGAGTAACTTTCCGTTTAATGCCAAACTTTGGTCCCTGCTTCGGTGGGGGCCTTTTTCTTGCCAAAAATACCTTCGCCGAAGGCAAGAAAGTCAGATGCGCAACCAGATTAAAACCGGATCACGCCCTCATCCGTCACGATCATATCAAGCGGTTGATCGGTGGGTTCCAATGGCAATCCCTCAGCTTCTTGCGCGGCGTAGGCGTAGCCGATTGCCAGCGTCGGGCGCTTGGCGCGCAACCCTTCGAGGGTGCGGTCATAAAACCCACCGCCATAGCCCAATCGCCCGCCGTTTCGATCAAAGCTGACCAAAGGAACAATCAGCACCTCTGGCTCAAAAAACTCTAATTCCGCAGGGACTTGCGCTCCAAACGGGCCATCCACCATATGGCTGTCCGGGCGCCATTTGGCAAATTTCAATGGCTGGCCCGCCGCCTCGATATAAGGCACGCCAATCGTCGACCATGCGGCCATTGCGGCCATTGCGGGCAGCGGCGTGATTTCGGTTCGGATCGGCATATAGCCCGCCAGCGGTGTTGACTTATGATCCGTGAGAACACCCAGCAAATGCGCCAGCCCAAGGGCAGAACGCACCTCAGAATGGGCTTCTTTGCGACGGGCAAACGCGGCTTTGCGCGCCTGTGCTTTTTGAAATGTCTGATCTGTCATAAGAGCATCACCGCCGCCAATCCAAGGAATGCAAAAAAGCCAACCACATCCGTGACCGTGGTCACAAATGCGCCAGACGCCAGCGCCGGGTCAATGTCCATTCGTTCCAGCGTCACAGGAATTATAATCCCCGCCAAGCCCGCGACCACAAGATTCACGACCATCGCCACCCCAATGACGACGCCAAGGATCGGCGTGCCAAACCAGATGACGCCAATCACCCCCATGGTCAGGGCGAAAATCACCCCGTTGATCAGGCCCACTGCGGCCTCGCGGCGGATCACCCGCCAGACGTTGGCCGAGGTCAGATCTTTTGTGGCCAGCGCGCGCACCGCCACGGTCAGGCTTTGCGTGCCCGCATTGCCACCCATCGAGGCGACAATGGGCATCAACACCGCAAGGGCCACAAACTGGGTGATCACCGCATCAAATTGCGCAATCACCAAAGACGCGAGGATCGAGGTGACAAGGTTGACCGCAAGCCACGGAAAGCGGCGCTTGGTGGTGTCAATGACCCGGTCCGACAGGTTGCTTTCGCCGACCCCCGCCAGACGCAGGATGTCTTCTTCGTGTTCCTCGTCCAGAATGACCATCGCATCATCAATGGTGATCACGCCCACCAGGCGCCCGCCTTCATCAACGACGGGGGCAGAAATCAGATGGTATTGGTTGAACGCATAGGCGACCTCGCCCTCGTCCTGCCGCACCGGAATGATGCGAAAACTGTCTTCGACCAGCTCGGTCATCAGAACTTTGCGCGGGCTGCCCATCAACCGACCAAGCGTCACATAGCCGGTTGGTTTCATGCGTGGATCAACCAGAATGACGTGGTAAAATTGTTCGGGCAAATCGTCCTGATTGCGCAGGAAATCAATGGTTTGCCCAACATTCCAATGTTCGGGCGCGACCACCAGTTCGCGTTGCATCAAACGGCCGGCGGATTCTTCGGGGTAAGACAGCGATTGCTGGACCACCACCCGGTCGTCTTCATCCAGCGCGCCAAGCACGGCCTCAGTTTGCGGCTGATCAAGGTCTTCGATCAGGTCAACAACGTCATCTGTTTCCAGATCGCGCACCGCCTCGGCCAGAAACTCTGGCGACATCGCGTCCACCACATCTTCGCGCAAACCCTCGGCCAGTTCGGACAGGATATCGCCATCCAGCGACCGGCCATATAGCTGCACAAACAAATACCGGTCTTCGGTGGCCAATTGTTCGATAAGGTCGGCGATGTCAGCGGGGTGTAGCGGGTCAAGGATCGCCGACAGGGCCGCTGCATCTTCGGCCTCAAGCGCGGCTTTTACCGGGCGGAACAGGCCGCGATCCAGCTCGTAATCGCCGTCTTCGGGCAGCGCATCATCCTGTTCGTGTTCATCCAGCATGGCGCGGCCCTCCTGTTGGTTCGTCGCGACCATAGGACAAGCCTGCCGCCAAGTGAACCGGACAAAGTGATTGCAGCGTTAATTTTCCGCGCGTAGGCTACCCCTTGGAAATTGTTAACAATGAGAGCGCCATGCACATCCTGTTGGGTCAGACCCTGTCCTTTACCTCGGATCCGTTCAAATCCGCCCCGGCGCACTCCGCCACCCATCACACAGAGGGGGCCGTGGCGATTGACGGTGGTAAGATCATCGCCGTTGGCGCGGCCCAAGACCTTCGCGCCGCTTATCCAGAGGCGCAGGTAACAGATTATGGCAAGGCGTTGATTTCGCCAGGCTTTATCGACGCCCATGTGCATTATCCGCAAACCGCGATGATCGCATCCTGGGGCAAACGGCTGATTGACTGGCTGAATTCTTACACATTCCCAGAGGAAAGCCGCTTTGCTGACCCTGCCTATGCGGATCAGATCGCAAACAGCTATTTTGACCTTGTGACGGCGGCAGGCACCACCACCACGGTCAGCTATTGCACCATTCACCCCGCAAGCGTAGACGCCTATTTTAACGCCGCCCAAGCGCGGGGTCTGCGTGTTTTGGGCGGCAAAACCTGCATGGATCGCAACGCGCCGGACAGCTTGGTCGATACCGCCGTAACCGCCTATGACGACAGCAAACGCCTGTTGGAAAAATGGCACGGCGTGGACCGCATGTCTTATGTGATCACACCACGCTTTGCCCCGACATCGACCCCCGAACAGCTTGAGGCCCTTGGCGCGCTGTGGGGCGAACATCCCGAAGTCTTGATGCAAACCCACATCTCTGAACAGCATGAAGAGATCGCTTGGGTGCAGGATTTGTTTCCCGAAAGCCGCGATTATCTGGATGTATATGAACGCTTTGGCCTGGCCGGAAAAGGCGCGCTGTTTGGCCATGCGATCCATCTGACCGAACGGGAACGCGATAAGATCAGAGAGATGGACGCAAGCCTGATCCATTGCCCCACCTCAAATATGTTCATCGGCTCTGGCCTGTTTGATATGGCCGGGTTGATGGAGGTTGGCCACCGGATCGGGCTGGCCACCGACACCGGCGGTGGGTCGAGCTTTTCGATGCTGCGCACCATGGCCGCCACTTACGAAGTTGGTCAACTGTCCGGCACCGCGTTGCACCCCGCGCAACTTTGGTGGCTGGCCACCGCAGGATCGGCAAATGCACTGCATCTGGGCGACACAATCGGCACTTTGGCACCCGGTTATGATGCGGACATCGCGGTGATTGACCTGTCATCCACGCCTGCGATTGCCCAACGATCCGCACGTGCCGAAGACCTGTGGCAGGCACTGTTTCCCACCATCATGATGGGTGACGACCGCGCGATTACGTCGGTCTGGGCGGGCGGCAAAAAGCTGTTTTAATCACATCATGGACGTCGCTTTAGGCCATCAATCCCAGCGCCAGCCGGTTTTGATGCGCCACAAGCGCGCCCATATCCACTGTTGTCATCTGTCCGTCACGCACAATCTGACGCCCTTCGACAAACAGATCCCTCACCCGGCGCGGCCCGGCCAGAACAAGTGCTGCAGGATCCCAGGATCCCGCACTCTCAATGGTCGAAATGTCCCAGATTGCGATATCTGCGCGCTTGCCAACAGCCAACTGACCCACATCAGACCGGCCCAACACTTCGGCCCCGCCGCGCGTGGCGATCTTCAGCGCCTCACGGGTTGACATTTTATCCGCCCCATAAGCCACACGTTGCAACAACATCGCCTGGCGCGCCTCATCCATCAGGTTGCCCTGATCGTTAGAGGCGGATCCGTCCACACCAAGCCCAACTTTCACCCCCGCATCGCGCATTTGGCGCACCGGCGCAATGCCAGATCCAAGGCGACAGTTTGAACAGGGGCAATGGGCCACTCCCGTCGATGTGTTTGAAAATAAATTGATTTCACGGCTGTCCAGTTTTACGCAATGGGCGTGCCAGACGTCATCGCCAACCCAGCCAAGCTCTTCGGCGTAGTCACCGGGACGACAGCCAAATTGTGCTTGGGAATAGGCGATATCTTCGTCGTTCTCCGCCAGATGCGTGTGCATCATCGCGCCCTTATCACGCGCCAAAAGGGCGGCATCCCGCATCAAATCGCGGGTCACTGAAAAGGGCGAACAGGGGGCGACGCCAACCCGGCACATCGACCCTTCGGACGGGTCATGAAAGGCATCAATCACCCGGATGCAGTCTTCTAAAATGGCAGGTTCGTTTTGTACCAGTTCATCTGGCGGCAACCCACCGCCGCTTTCACCAATTGACATCGCCCCGCGTGTGGGATGGAAACGAAGCCCGACCTCTTTTGCGCCGTCAATAGTATCCTCAAGCCGCGCGCCGTTGGGATAGAGGTACAGGTGGTCAGAGCTGAGCGTGCAGCCCGACAGCGCAAGTTCGGACAGGCCCACCATCGCCGAGACGCGCATTTCTTCGGGACCAAACCGCGACCAAATCGGATAAAGCGTTTTTAACCAGCCAAACAAAAGCGCATCCTGCCCGCCGGGTACAGCGCGGGTGAGGGTTTGATAGAGGTGATGATGGGTGTTCACGAGGCCGGGGGTCACAACCGCCCGATCCGCAAGCACCAGTTCGGATCGGCCTGTTTCCAGCCCAGATCCAATCTCAGCAATCACGCCATTTTCCAGCCGAATATCAACGCCTTGCAGCTCTTCTTCGGCGTCGTTCATCGTCAGCGCCACCTGCGCATTACGAATGAGAATTGAGGGATCGAGATTGGTTTTTAACATGCGTTGCCTCCTACCGCCCATTTCGGAGACAACGAAAAGACGCGACAGAAAGGGCAAAGGACTCGCGCAATGAGAGTTTGCCATATCTTTGGCGCAGATCGCAAGGGGGCGTCAGGCCTTGGACAGGACCTCAAGTGCGGCTTGGTGGATCTCGGCGTTGGCCGCCGCAATCACCCGGCCACCGTTATGGGCCGGGCCGCCTTGCCAGTCGGTCACGATGCCGCCCGCGGCCTCGATCACGGCCATGGGCCCCTGGATGTCATAGGCGTTCAACCCCGCCTCGACCACAAGATCGACCTGACCTGAAGCCACCAAAGCGTAACCGTAACAGTCCATCCCATAGCGCGTCAGGCGTGTTTTCTGTGCCAATGCGTGAAAGGCGCGGCCTTCGGCTTCGCTGCCCACTTCTGGGAAGGTGGTCATGATTGTGGCCTCTGACAGGGGCCGCGGCGCATGGGTTTTTAGAACGCGGCGTCCCATTGGGCCATCAACCCAAGCCTCGCCAAATCCACCAAAAAACCGTTCTTTAATATAGGGTTGATCAATAATGCCAAGCGCAGGCCCATCGGGTCCGCCCACCGCAATCAACACGCCCCATGTCGGCGCGCCAGAGATAAACGCCCGCGTGCCATCAATGGGATCAAGCACCCAAGTCAGCCCAGAGGTGCCTTCGGACTGGCCAAATTCTTCGCCAAATATCCCGTCATCCGGGCGCGATTTGGCAAGAAGGGACCGCATGGCTTTTTCGGCCGCGCGGTCCCCTTCTGTCACCGGATCAAACCCGGCTTTTAGTTTATTGTCCGCATCAAGGTCTTCGGTGCGGAAATAGGGCAAAATGGCCTGGCGCGCCGCATCCGCCAAGGCTTCTGCGACACGTTTCAGCTCATCTTCAGTCGATTTATCAAGCGTGCTCATATCCGGCTCTTTTTGCGAAGGACTTTGGTGCTCTCGCGATAAGAGGCCAGACAAGTGGCGTCAAGATCATGCCGCGTCAGAAAGGACGCGTGCCAATTCGAACAGACGACGGCGCTGGTTCTCAGGAATAGAGTAGTAGCTCCGCACCAATTCCAATGCTTCCTTGTCTGCAAGGATATCACTGGGCAGGTTCTGTTCGTTTTGGTCCGAATTCGAATGTTCCAAACCTTCAAAGTAGAATCCGATTGGCACCGACAATGCGGACGAAATGTCCCAAAGGCGCGATGCCGAAACCCGATTCATTCCGGTTTCGTATTTTTGAATTTGCTGAAACTTGATACCAACTTTTTCAGCCAGCTGTTGTTGGGTCATACCAACCATCCAACGACGATGGCGGATACGCTTCCCGACGTGTACATCCACGGGATGTTTCATCAGCGTGCTCCTCGTTACTAAGATTGCGTAATCCCAACAAACCACGGGCAGCACCACAACCACAACCTGTCTTTTTGGGTAGTGAGAACAACTCACGGCATCGTTACCGTCTATGTTTTCCTAGGACTAGGGGATCAAGTATCGGATTTATTGGGGATAAATGCTCATTCTGGAATGCAATCTAAGCGTGTTTTGCATTTTGCGAATCCTACATGCCTGCGGTTGTTCGCTCAAATGTGATCAAATTGGCAAAGATCCGCCGATCTCCTCTCGCGCCACGCCCCCAATCCCGATAATATATTCGCAAACAGGGGGGCATTATGCGCGCAGTTCAGATCACCGACCATTCCGGCACACCCAAGTTGGCACAGATTGACAGACCGACGCCACAATCGGGAGAGGTTTTGGTTAACATAGCGGCCTGCGGGCTGAATTTCGCTGACCTTTTGATGTCGCAGGGAAAATATCAAGAGCGCCCGGCATTGCCGACGGTTCTGGGGATGGAGCCTGCGGGGCAGATTGAGGCGCTTGGATCCGACGTCGAATCGCTGAAGCTGGGCGACCGGATCGCCGTATTTTCGGGCCAAAACGGGCTGGCGGATTACGGCGTCTTTGCAGCCAATCGCTGTGTGCCTTTGCCGGACAACATGGACTTTGTCGACGCCGCCGCCTTTCAAATCGCCTATGGCACCAGCCATGTCGCCCTGGACTATAAAGCCCGCCTGCAACCCGGAGAAACGCTGTTGGTTCTGGGCGCAGCCGGGGGGGTTGGGCTGACCGCAGTTGAGATTGGAAAACTGATGGGCGCCACGGTGATTGCCTGCGCGCGCGGCGCGGAAAAGTTGGCAATTTGCAAAAAGGCGGGCGCCGACCATGTGATCGACAGCGAGACGCAAGATATACGTGAGGTTGTAAAATCACTGGGCGGGGCGGATGTTGTCTATGACGCGGTGGGAGGGGATCAGTTTGAGGCAGCCTTTCGCGCCTGCAACCCCGATGCGCGCGCATTGCTGATTGGCTTTGCCAGCGGCAATCTGCCCCAAATCAAGCCCAACCATATGCTGGTCAAAAACATCTCGGTGATTGGGCTTTACTGGGGGGCATATTTGAATTTCCGCCCCGAAGTGGTCACCGACAGCATGCGTCAATTGTTTGCTTGGTATGCGGCCGGAAAGCTGAAACCCCATGTCAGCCACACCCTGCCATTGGATCAGGCGCTGGACGCGCTTGATCTTTTGCGCAGTCGGAAATCCACCGGCAAGGTAGTGGTGACGATGGAGTAATGCCGCCAGGATCACCGGTGAAGACGCTGATGCCGCCCGCTTACAAATCCACATAGGCGGTGCGGATCATGGTCAGCAGGTCGTTGGACGCCTGATCAGACACGCTTTTGGCAACATAAAGATTCACGCAGGTGGTTTTCAGCTCGGGCAAACTTCCGTCATGGTCCACCACCTCAAGCTGGCGCGCGGTGGTGCCCTCGATCACCGCATGCACGGCGAGATCCGCGGATAATGATGCCTCGATTGTGCGGGTCGAATCGCTTTCGACCGCCATTTCCCACGGAATATTGGCATTGTCCAAGGCCTGCTGTACCCCAGTGCGAAAAATGCAGCCATGTTCAAAGGCCAACCGCAGGGGGCGCATCTTATAGGCTTGGCCGCCGGGCGCACCGACCCAGACCAACGGCAAGCTGGTCAGGGTTTCGCCATCGCCGTCCACCGAATCCTCTGTGGTTAGAATGATGTCGCATTCGCCGCGTTTGAACATCGATTTTAGACGACTTGTGTAAGAGGAGATCAGCTGGACCTTCATGCGCGGGTATTCGGCGTGAAAGGCTTTCAGGATCTTGGGAATCGCCGGGTAAACCACATCAGATGGGACGCCGAGCACAATTTCCCCTTCATAAGCGTGATCTGTCAGGCGCGAGAACACTTCGTCATTCAGGTGCAGCATTCGGCGCGCATAGCCCAGCAGTTGCTCGCCATCCGCCGTCAGGCTGACCCCGCGCCCGGACCGATCAAGCAGGGATCGGCCAAGGCTTTCCTCCAGCCGCTTCAACTGCATCGACACGGCCGATTGGGTGAGATTCAAAAGCCCGGCGGCCCGTGTCACCCCGCCCGCATCCGCGACAGTGGCAAAGCTGCGCATTGCCGTCATGTCCAAATTCCTCGGCATATCACCCTCCGTGATGAGTCATGTCAAAAACATTCATTTTCTTTATTGATCGCGATCCCGCATAAAGATCAAGAATTGTGATGCTAGCGGGTCAATTGATCCGCTTCAAGAAAGGAGAGAGAAGATGACCGCAGTAATTTGTACCAATACACCGACCCATAAAATGAGCTTCTCGCCGCTCAACTGGATCGTAAACGCGCTGGACATCCGCCGTGAACGCAAGGCCCTGAGCACCCTGACAGACGCACAGCTGGACGATATTGGCCTGACACAGGCCCAGGCACATCAAGAAGCGACCAAACCGATCTGGGATGTCCCGTCTCATTGGGTATGTTAAGTGAACCGCGTCAAAATCACGCGTAAAACCCTTGAATAATCAGCCGTCCTTGCCAATATATGTGCAAAGGGCGGCTTTTTTCTTGAAAGCCGCCGCAACAGGTTTGCAGGAGGCTGAATATGGCTCAATTTGACACGATCCGCGCAGGTGCTGGCACGCGCGCCGCGATCGACGAGGGCCTTCGCGCCCATATGAATAAAGTATACGGCACCATGTCGGTCGGTCTTTTGATCACCGCCTTGGCAAGCTGGGCCATTGCGGGCCTTGCCGTCACATCAGACCCATCGGGCGCCACCGCAATGATCCGCGAAGGTCAATATCTGACCGGTCTGGGCCAAGCGCTTTACGCCTCGCCGCTGAAATGGGTGGTGATGTTTGCCCCATTGGCGATGGTTTTTGCCTTTGGCGCTGCGATCAACCGCTTGTCCGCTGCGGGCGCACAGCTGTTTTTCTACGCTTTTGCGGTTCTGATGGGCCTTTCGATCAGCTCGATCTTTCTGGTGTTCACAGGCATCTCGATTGTGCAGACCTTCCTGATCACCGCAATCGCGTTTGCGGGTCTCAGCCTTTATGGATACACCACCAAGCGTGACCTTGGGCCATTGGGCACCTTCCTGATCATGGGCCTGATCGGCATTATCATCGCGTCGATCGTGAACATCTTTATCGGATCTTCGATGATCCATTTTGCGATCTCCGTGCTGGGTGTGCTGATTTTTGCGGGCCTCACCGCCTATGACACGCAGAAGATCAAGAATGATTACATCGCCCATGCACATGCCATGGACAGCGAATGGCTGGCGAAATCGGCCATCATGGGGGCGTTGAACCTCTATCTCGATTTCATCAACCTGTTCATGTTCCTGCTGCAGTTCCTTGGCAACCGCGAGTGATCTGAACAGACACGAAAAATTCAAAAGGCCGGTCATTGCGACCGGCCTTTTTTTATGCTGATGTGGACCCGTGTCTATGCTTCTTGAAATGCTCGCAAAACTCTTGTTGATGCCGCTTTTGACGGCACAGGCCTTGCGGGCGCGCAAAACAGCCACCGAACTGCCGGAACCGATTGGCCACAGGTCAGGCCTATCGGGCAATGGTTCTGTGCTACGATTGTTGATCGTTGGGGACAGTTCCGCCGCGGGCGTGGGTGCCACCCGCCAGACCGAGGCCCTGTCTGGCCAGTTGGTCAACGCGCTTGCGTCATCGCACCGGATCGACTGGCGGTTGATTGCCAAAACAGGCACGACAACACGCTCTGCCTGCCCATTACTCCGGTCCCAAACCCCATCACAGATGGATGTGGCGCTTGTCGTGCTGGGGGTAAATGACATCACCAGCCAGATCCCACTGGAGCGTCTATTGCGCCTACGCGCGGCCCTTTATGAACATCTGCGCCGCGAATGGGGCGTCAAGCGGGTGATTGCAACCGGCATTCCCCCAATTGAAAAATTCCCGCTGCTGCCCAACCCGCTGCGTTGGGTGCTCAGCCTTCAGGCCCACAGATATGACCGCGCGCTGTATCAACAAGCCCAGGAGTTGAAGGTCGATTACCTGCCCTTTGATATACCGCTGTCGCCTGAAATGATGGCATCTGATGGCTTTCACCCCGGTCCCAACACCTATTACCTGATGGGCCAACGCATCGCGGAACAAATCCTGCACAACTGATCACGCCCTCGCCCGCCCCTGAAACAAAAAAAGCCGCCCCAAATGGGACGGCCTTTTTTCGCAAAGTCAGCAGATCTTACTTGATCTTGCCTTCTTTATATTCGACGTGCTTGCGCACAACCGGGTCATACTTACGCACAACCATTTTCTCGGTCATGGTGCGTGCGTTTTTCTTGGTCACGTAAAAGTGGCCAGTATCCGCGGTCGAGTTCAGGCGGATTTTAATTGTGGTCGGTTTCGCCATGTTGCTAGCTCCTCATCGGGCACAACATGGCCCGGGTCAATCTTGAACCCGCCTTTTAGCTGTCCTGCCCACCGAGTCAACCACCAAACGCCAATTAACCCCACAGCCTCCCTTTTTTCGCCCCTGTCCCGCTTTTTTCGCTTCCGCCGCTCTTTTTCTTGCCCAAAATACCTCGGGGTGAGCGCAAAGCGCGAGGGGCAGCGCCCCTTCCCTCTCGGCAAACAGCACAAGGGAATCAACAGTGAAATACGCGGACGGCCTATAAGCCGGATTTTGTCTGGGTGTGACCACCCTCGATGACCATTCCTCTAGGATGCCTGTTACCAGACACCTCAAGCTGCCAACCCGAATCTGCAAGGGCCAAGGCAGCCCCGGAACTTGCGTTCCTTGCGATCCCTATTTGGCATTGCTCCCGGTGGGGCTTGCCGTGCCGCCCTTGTTGCCAAGCGCGCGGTGGGCTCTTACCCCACCGTTTCACCGTGACCCGAACCTGTCAGGCCGTCTCTTCTCTGTGGCGCTTTCCCTGGGGTTGCCCCCGCCGGGCGTTACCCGGCACCGTTGCCTTATGGAGTCCGGACTTTCCTCGCGTCATAGGCAAGCACGCTCGCCCAGTAACCCGCGGCCATCCAGCCATCCGCGTGCGCCCGACTTAGGCGATGTTCTGTGGGGGATCAACTGGAAAGCGCGCGGCGAGATCCATAAGGATCGCTAGATCTTCGGCCACCAGCGGTCCGTCGCGCCACGGCGCAAAGCGTTGACGCAGCGCATTCAGCACCGCCGCCTCGCCTTGGGTGATGTCATAGCCAAAGCGCGTCGCCAGCGTGGCAAACTCCGTCTTGCCAGCCGCCTTTGTGTCCTCTGGCCAGATCGCCAACCCCTGTCGCGCCAGCCGCGCCCAGTCGAACTTTCGCCCCGGATCCGTCTTGCGGGTGGGGGCCATATCGCTGTGGGCGATGATGCCTTCCGGTGGGATATTCCAGCGGGTCATGATGCCCGGCAACAGCGCTTCAAGCGCGGTCATTTGTAAGTCCGAAAACGGGGTGCGCCCGTCATTATCAAGCTCAATCCCGATCGAGCGCGAATTGATGTCATCCTCCCCGCGCCATGTCCCGGCCCCCGCATGCCAAGCGCGCATTTCCTCCTCAACCATCTGATAAACCTGTCCTTTTTTACAGATCAGGTAATGAGCAGAAACTTCAAATTCGGCGGAACACAACCGTTCCAAAGCCGAGGGTGCATCCACCATCGCCGTGTAATGCATCACAATCAGGGACGGCAAAAGCCCACCCCGCCGCGGCCCAAAATTGGGCGACGGATGGGCGATGACGTCATCGGTTGTCATGTTACTCGGTTGAGATGTTCAGCGTGTCACCCGGCAGCGGATCCGTCGCTGGTACGGCAGGTGCAGCACCTGTGATGCCAATCGCCTGCAGATCCGCCGCGGTCACACCATCGGTCACACCATCAATCGCGGGCGGCGGGGCAGCAACCGCGCGCGCATTGCGAAACGGTGCCGGGTTCCAGCCACAGGCAAAGCCATCCCCATCAGGGTCGATGCCGTATTTGTCGCGCTTTGGCCCACCCGCGTTCAAAAACGCCTGCTGCGCCAGATCAGGCGATCCATAGCTCAGGCAATTGCGATCAAACCGTTTTTGGCCGCCAAATCCCACGCGTTTGTATTGCGACTGTCCAACAACATTGGAGGTGCTCAGTGCAAAATCCACGATCGACGTGTTTGAGCCCCCTGGACGGGGTGGCAAGGCGGTCGGCTCAACCTGTTGATATTGCGCTTTATTCGCGGCGATACGGGCCGCATCGCTTTCGATAGACTCGCGGGAGGACACAGCCTGAAAATCCTGCTCGTCTGAGATGCCGACGCCACCTGATGTGGTGGCACCCGGTGTCGCAGGACTGTCCAAGGGCTGCGCGCTGACCGCGCTTCCTTCGATCATTGCAGACAGGGGTGCGGATTGATCCACAGGTTTCGCAGGTAAATGGGCCGCGCTGTCTGGCAGCGAGGTGTCGACACAGGCCGCAAGGCCCGCAACAGCGATCAAACCAACAAAAATGCGCATCTTCGTCCCAGTCTCTGTATTCGTTCAGACGGTGATTACCACCATTTGGCGGGTTTCGCCACAAAGCCCGCGCGGGCCTCGACCTCATGGGCGATATTCAGCAGATCGCCCTCTTCCCACGGACGTCCGATGAGCTGCAATCCAAGCGGCAAACCATTGGCATCCTGACCCGCAGGGATCGAAATGCCGGGCAAGCCAGCCAAGTTTACCGTCACGGTAAAGACGTCATTGAGGTACATTTTCACCGGATCGGCGTCCGCCATTTCGCCCAGCCCAAAGGCCGCGGACGGCGTGGCGGGGGTCAGGATCGCATCAACGCCAGCGGCAAACACGTCGTCAAAGTCTTTCTTGATCAACGCGCGCACGCGGCGGGCACGGTTATAATAGGCGTCATAAAAGCCAGCAGACAGCACATAGGTGCCGACCATCACGCGGGTTTGCACCTCGTCGCCAAAGCCTTCGGCGCGGGTTTTGGCGTACATGTCGTCAATGCCGTCGCCCGCTTCCAATTTGGCGCGGTGGCCGTATTTGACACCGTCGTAGCGCGCAAGGTTTGAAGACGCTTCAGCCGGCGCAATTACGTAATATGCGGGTAGCGCGTATTTGGTGTGCGGCAGCGAGATATCCACAATCTCAGCACCCGCATCGCGCAGCATCTCAGTACCTTTGGTCCAAATCGCTTCGATCTCTGCCGGGATGCCATCCATATGATATTCCTTGGGAATACCAATTTTCTTGCCTTTGATGTCGCCGGTCAGCATGGCTTCGAAATTCGGCACGGGCAGATTGGCGGATGTGCTGTCTTTGGCATCAAAGCCGCACATTGCCTCTAGCATAATCGCCGCGTCGCGCACCGATTTGGTCATTGGGCCCGCTTGGTCAAGCGAGCTTGCAAAGGCCACAACCCCCCAGCGCGAACAGCGCCCATAGGTGGGTTTGATGCCGGTGATGCCGGTAAAGGCCGCAGGTTGACGGATGGAACCGCCGGTGTCGGTGCCGGTCGCGCCAAGGCACAGATCGGCGGCCACGGCAGAGGCCGATCCGCCGGACGATCCGCCCGGTGTCAGCGCGGTATCATCACCCGCGCGACGCCACGGGTTCACCGCATTGCCATAGCATGATGTTTCATTTGACGAGCCCATGGCAAATTCATCCATGTTGAGCTTGCCGAGCATGACAGTGCCATTGTCGAGCAGGTTCTGCGACACGGTCGATTCGTATTCTGGCTTGAACCCTTCGAGGATTTTTGACGCCGCTTGCGACGCCACGCCTTTGGTGCAGAACAGATCCTTGATGCCCAGCGGAATGCCGCACATGTCAGGCGCGTCACCCGCTTTGATCCGCACATCTGCTGCTGCGGCCTGTTCGCGGGCCAGATCGGGCGTGTTGTGCACAAATGCGCCCAGCGCACCGGCGCCTTCGATTTCCGAAAGACAGGCATCTGTCAGTTCCGCCGAGGTCAGATCGCCCTTGCGCATGGCATCACGGGCGGCGGCAATGGTCAGTTTGTTCAGATCAGTCATTGTTCAACCACCCCTTATTCGACAACTTTTGGCACGGCGAAAAACCCTTCGCGCGCGTCAGGTGCATTGGACAGGATTTTTTCCGGCATATTGCCATCCGTCACCACATCTTCGCGACGAAAGAGCCGTTGCGGGGTGACCGAGGTCATTGGTTCAACGCCCTCAACATCCACTTCATTGAGTTGTTCAATAAAGCCAAGGATGGCGTTGAAGTTTTCGGCCAAAGCCGGAAGGCGGTCTTCTTCCACCTTGATACGGGCCAGATGCGCAACTTTGCGCGCGGTTTCGATGTCGATCGACATGGGGTGCGCTCCCACCTAAATTTCGCGAATTTCGCCAGAATATTTGCCGACCCGTTTAGCCCTTGGGGGGCCAAGGGGCAAGCACCTCTGGGCATTTCGCCGGGTGGCATGCGCGTTTCGCGGGGTGACATGGCGGGTTTCGCTGATACTCTGGTTGGGTGACGACCAAAGGGAGGCGGAAATGAAGATCATTTGGCTGGGGCATTCCGGGTTTCGGGTGGAGATTGAGGATGTCATTTTGCTGGTGGACCCGTGGCTGACGGGCAATCCGATGTTTCCAGAGCGTAAGCGGGGCGAGGCGATCGCGGGCGCCACCCATGTGCTGTTGACCCACGGGCATGGTGATCACGCGGGCGACGCGGTTGAAATTTGCCGCGAGCTGGACATCCCCTGTATCGGGATTTACGACCTGATGTCCTATTGGGAAACCAAACATGAAATTGCCACGGCGGGCTTTAACAAAGGCGGCACGGTGTCTTTGGGTGCTGCCAAAGTGACGATGGTCAACGCCGCGCACAGCTCGTCTATCGCGGGGGCAAACGGCCCGATGTATGCGGGCGGTGAGGCTGGGTTTATGATCAAAGGCGAAGGCCATGTGATCTATGTCTCAGGCGACACCGACATTATGGCGGATATGGATTGGATGGGCGATTATCATCAGCCCGACATTGGCATCCTCTGTGCAGGTGGGCATTTCACCATGGATATGGCGCGGGCGGCTTATGCGGCCAAACGGTATTTCAACTTTAAGACCGTGATCCCCTGTCATTATCGCACCTTTCCCGTGCTGGAACAAAACGCAGACGTGCTGCGCGACGGGTTGCCCGGCGTGGATGTGGTGGAACCAGACGTGCTAGAGGCGATTGAAATCTAACGGATATTTAAGGCAACAGCCAAATCGCGGCCACCGGCAACCAGATCAGTGACAGGATTGTTTGCCAGGTCATCACATCGGCATAAAGATCCGCATCCCCGCCCATTTGCCGCGCCACCACATAGCCATTGGTGGCGGCGGGCACCCCCAACACAAAGATCCCGGCAAGGGTCTGTTCCGGGGTCAGACCAAAGATCGGCGCAATCAGCAACAAAAGCGTGCTTGAAAGGCCGGGGCGCAAAAGCAGCCCCAACATGGTGCGCCAATGTGGCAACAGCAAACGCCGCAACGAAATCCCCGCGCCAATCGCCAGAATGCCAACCCCAAGCGCCGCCCGGCCAATCAGCTCCAGCGTGTCGTCAATCGGTTTTGGGATTTCACTGCCGGTGAAATTGATCACAAGCCCCAGCACCCCGCCCTGCACCAGCGGGTTTTTGACAATCCCCAACAGAACCTTCTTGGCCGAGGCTTCACTTGGCCCAAAGGCTGACAGGATTGACACGTTTACGATATTCAAAGGCGCGACCAGAACCGCCATCGCCAAGGCGATCAATGCGGTGCCTTCCGGGCCTAAAAACAGCTCCGCTGCGGCCAAACCAACAAAACCATTCCAACGGCTGGTCGATTGAAACAGCGTGGTGAAAGACGGGTTGGGCAGCATCTGTTTGGGCAAAAAGCGCAGCGCAAAAGCGACCACCGAAATGCCCGCCACCGTCGCAACCAAGGTCAACACAAACGGGCCAACCCCCGCCCCGGCAAAATCCACCTTGGAAATCAGCCGCAACAGAATCACCGGGATCAGCAGGCGAAACGACAGGGTTTCAATCGCGGGCCAATCGGCCTTGGGAATCATATTGGCCGCCACCAGCACATAGCCGGTCAGCAACGTCAGCAAGATCGGCAGGATTGCCAGCGCCAGTTCCATGCCTTAGCCCCGCATCGCGTTGAAAAAATCACGGAGCAGCGCCGCCGCCTCATCTTCACCAATGCCATCATACACCTCGGGCACATGGTGGCATTGCGGGTGGGCAAAGATACGCGGGCCTTGGACGACACCGCCAGATTTGGGATCTGCAGCACCGTAATAAAGCCGCCGAATACGGGCGGCAGAAATCACCGTGGCGCACATCGGGCAAGGCTCTAGCGTCACATAAAGATCGTGATCTGGCAGGCGCTCTGAACCAACTGCGGCACACGCCGCACGGATCGCCAACACTTCCGCGTGGGCCGTAGGGTCGCAAAGTTCGCGGGTGCGGTTGCCGGCCTCACACACGATTTTCCCGTCTGGGGCCACAACCACCGCGCCCACCGGCACTTCGCCGCGCAGAGCTGCCGCACGTGCTTGGGCCATCGCGGCCTGCATATAGGGGGACAAAGTGATCATGACGCCTTGATGACCTGCATTTCGGTGAATGCCAAGTCTTTCCCTTTTGCGCCGCGCGCGCTATGGCGGGGTATGACGAAAGATACACGCAAATCCGCCCGCCCCGCGCGGCCCCCTGCCCAGCGCCCTACCAAGCGCGCAATACCGGGCCCAACACCGAGCCTGGCACCAGAGCAGACGGGCAGCCCCAAAGACACCTCAAAAGGGGATCGCATCGCCAAAGTTCTGGCGCGCGCAGGCGTGGCCAGTCGCCGGGATGCGGAACGGATCATCGAGGCCGGACGTGTGACCGTAAATGGCGAAGTGATCACCAGCCCCGCGCTGAATGTGACCGAAAAAGATGAAATCCTTGTGGATGATCTGCCGCTTGCCGACCCGGAGCCCCCGCGCCTTTGGCTTTATCACAAACCCACCGGGCTTGTGACCTCTGCCCGCGACGAAAAGGGCCGCGAAACGGTGTTTGACACGCTGCCTGACGACCTGCCGCGAGTGATGAGCGTGGGGCGGCTGGATTTGAACTCTGAGGGTCTTTTGCTTTTGACCAATGATGGCGAGCTGAAGCGCAAGCTCGAACTGCCCGCAACCGGGTGGACCCGCAAATACCGCGTGCGTGTGAACGGCAGACCCCATGATGAAATGATGACGCCCGTGCGCAAAGGCATCACCGTTGACGGCGAGCGGTTTCAGCCGATGTCCGTGTCCATCGACCGCCAACAGGGCGCAAATGCCTGGCTGACCGTGGCGTTGAAAGAGGGTAAAAACCGCGAAATTCGCCGCGCGATGGAGGCGGTGGGCCTGTCGGTGAACCGCCTGATGCGCATCAGCTATGGCCCGTTCCAATTGGGCACCCTGGCCCCCGGCGAAGTCGAAGAGCTGCGCCCGCGCGTGTTGCGTGACCAGCTTGGGTTGGATTTAGACCGTAAGATGCCCGTGCGCAAACGGGCCGGTGGGGCGGCACCTGCCGCCGCGGGTGCGCCCGATGCTCCGCGCGATTATAAAGGTCGCGGCAAGCTGGGCGGGCCTCTCGCAGGGCGCGCCGGGGGCAAAGCGGATCCCGTCAGTGGGCAAAAGCCCGGTGGCAAATCTGGCGCGAAACCCGATGCCAAGACAGGCGCGAAATCCGCCGCCAAACCCGCGTCAAAACCACGCGCCCGTAAGGGGCCGTTGATTGATGAATGGGATGCGCCGACCGGGCGTGGGAAGCCCTCTGGCAAGCGCTCTGGCAAGCCCGGTGGAAAACCCACAGGACGCGGCAAGCCACCTTCACGTGGCAAGCCCGTGGGGCGTGTTCCGGGCAAGCCCAAACGCTAGGCCCAAATCACGAAAACATCAAAGCGCGCTAGAACAAAGACCCTTGTTCCGGCGCGTTTTTTTTCGGTTTGGGCGTGGCTTTGGGCGCAGCGACCGGCGCCGATTTTGGGGCTGGTTTGGCGGACGCCCCGCTGGCACCACCGCTTCCTTCAGAAGAGGGGGTGGGCAATGCGCCCTCTTCGCCCAGCGCAATACGGCCATCTGAAAATTCGATTTCCAGCCGATCCGCCGCGCGTGCCGCCTGCGTTGAGGTCACAACATCGCCATCACCACGGACCACCGCATAGCCGCGTTTCAACGTCTCGGTATAGCCCAAGGTTTGGCGCATCCGGTCCAACCCGGTCAGCCGGTCGCGGTGCCGGGTCACATTCCCCTCATAGGCGCGCATCAAGCGCGTGGTCAGTTCGGCCACATCACGGTTTTGCCCTGTTAGATCAGCGGTGATCCGATCCGCAGACAGCCGCGCGGAAAGTTTGTCAAAATCACGCCGCACCTGCGCTGTGCCGCGCCCCAGCGCGGGGCCAAGACGGGTCGCAAGGGTGGTCAGTTCTTTGTTTCGTTGCGTCAGCGCAGCGGTCAAAACCTTTGGTCGAAGCCCCGCAGACGCCTGAGACAATTGAACTTTTCGAATTTGCGTCACATTGCGCAGCGCATTGGGCAACTGATCCCCCAAGCGGTCAAATCTTTGGCGCGGCCCGTCCAAAAGCGTGTCCGGGCGGGGTAGCGCGCGCGACAAATCGCGCAGGCGTTGGCCACGTTGCGTGACGCCTTGGCCAACCGCACGCGACAATCGCGCGCCAGCTTCATCCACCCAGGCCATCAGCTCTAACCGCACAGGTACAGCGTGTTCAGCGGCGGCCGTCGGGGTGGGCGCGCGCAGATCAGACACAAAGTCGATCAATGTGGTGTCGGTTTCATGCCCCACAGCCGAGATGATCGGGATCTGGGACGCCGCCGTTGCCCGCGCCACGTTTTCTTCGTTAAACCCCCACAGATCCTCAATTGATCCGCCGCCGCGCGCGACAATAATCAGGTCAGGGCGCGGCATGGATCCACCGGGGGTGAGTGCGTTGAACCCTTCGATGGCGCGGGTGACTTCCGGCGCGCAGGCGGCCCCCTGAACGGCCACCGGCCAGATCAGAACCTTGCGCGGGAAACGGTCGCGCAACCGGTGCAGGATATCGCGGATCACGGCGCCAGAGGGCGAGGTGATCACGCCGATGATCTCTGGCAGAAACGGGATTTTCTGTTTGCGCGCCTCATCAAACAGGCCTTCACCCGCCAGTTTTTTCTTACGTTTTTCGAGCATGGCCATCAGCGCGCCTTCGCCCGCAACCACAACCTCGTCGACATTCATGTTGTATTTCGACTGGGCACCAAAGGCGGTAAGCTTGCCGGTGACAATCACCTCCATGCCCTCTTCTGGTTGCACGGAAAGTTTCGCCGCCTGCCCTTTCCACGTGGTGCAGCCCAGCACATTGCCGTCATCTTTCACGTCGTAATAAAGGTGACCCGAGCGGGCTTTGAACACGCGCCCAACCTCGCCGCGCACCCGAATGCGCCCAAACGCCCCTTCGATGGTTTTCTTCACCGCGCCAGAGATTTCGGCGACGGTATATTCAGGTGTGTTCTGGCCGGGATTTGGGTCGTCGATCAGGTCAGACATGGGGCGCTCGGTGCTTATGAAGGTTTCGGAAACTGTAGTCGGCGCCGCGCAGAAGGCCAAGACCCTGCCTGGATATTGCGCAGATTTCTACGCCCCATCGGCGGCCAACAGACTTGTTTCCAACAGCTTTGATCGTTATGCCCCACGTCATATCAGACCGGATATCAGGGGACCAACATGAACATTCTCATTCTCGGCAGTGGCGGGCGCGAACATGCGCTGGCTTGGGCGGTTAAACAGAACCCGAAATGCGATCGGTTGATCTGTGCGCCGGGCAATGCGGGCATGGATGCGATTGCGGAATGTGCGTCGATTGATATTGAAAATGGCGGAGCTGTGGTTGAATTCGCCCAGGAAAACAGCGTGGATTTTGTTATCGTAGGCCCTGAGGCGCCGCTGGCAAATGGCGTGGCAGATCGGTTGCGCGA